>VYLR01000041.1_pt1 | contig 97667 bp, 79 predicted proteins | sample 5114291 | NCBI WGS metagenome assembly VYLR01 (sample SAMN12291774, study PRJNA351875) | freshwater metagenome | isolation source: freshwater lake | place: USA: Michigan, Lansing Lake | collected 2013-08-14 | reverse complement strand
ACATCATACAGTAGATATCTAAATCCAACCCAAATCTCAAAAATAAACAGCCTAATAAATGTCCATTAAAGACTATCGTCTAAAAACCAGCCTAATAAATGTCCATTACTCCAAGTAGGAAGTGTTTTGTGTAAGTCCTGTTTGCGAAAAGTTAGTGGCCGCTGCGTTGTGAACAACAGCATCGGTGCCAACGGTGGTGGTGTAGGTTGTGCCGTCTATGGGAACCTCTGTTGGGGCTGAACCGGCTTTGCGAAGTACTAAATAACCCGTGGGCGAACCACTGGCACCACTAAACGTAACATTGAAACTTGTATGAGTTAATGAATTGAATTGTATGTTGGTAGGCTGGGCAGTGGGTTCAATCGCTAATGTTTTTCTATTGCCTTGCAAGGGTGCAATGGATGTTAGGTAACTGTATAAAACCCCGCTCTGGTTGAACGAATAAATTTTATAGTAGTATTCGGTATCGGGCAGCAAGCCGGCATCTAAAAATGCAGGCGGGGCACCTACATACGCAACTTTGCTATCACCGACATCATCTCCTACCGAGTAACTCACATTGTTGGAAGGAACAAACGTTGGACTAGAACCCGCTTTACGAATAACAAGATAACCCGCAGGCGAACCACTGGCTGCTGTAAAAGTAAGTGCGAGCGAATTGATTGTGCTGGTAAAGTTGAGATTGGAAGGTTGTGCCGTGGGCAGTGTTAATAACGTGGTGACTGAGGCCGTTAAATAATCCGATGCACAGGTGCTTACGGCACGAACGCGATACTGGTAAGTAGTGGCTGTAGTAAGACCGCTGATTGTTTCTGATAAAGCTACAATCGTCTTGTTGTTATAGCCTATAACAAACGTGGCGAAGTTATCTTGGGAAACATCTAATTGATAGCTGGTTGCTCCTGCAGCTGCACTCCAATTGGCTGTGAAGCTTGTTGTTGTAATGGCTGTAGCTGCGCTCATTGTTGTTGGCACCTGATTACACACACTGAAGTTGCGAACCTCATAAAACCCCCATTGGTTGTTTTGGTTCTTTCCACGTATCACCAATTTATGTGTACCCAACGTAAGACTTCCGACATTCAAATTTTGATTTACTAAATCGACCGTATTGGAAGCGGGTGAAACAGGAATTGAAAACGTACCGCTCCCCACACCAGGGTCTGCATCGATAGAATACTCAAAAGCTACAATTGGCGAGGTTACAGGTGTTACAGGGGGAACCACCGCTGGTTGAATATAAACCCTTCTTACATCGTAGTAGCCCCATGTACCGTTGGCATTCCTTCCACGAATACCTAGAACATGCCAGCCTGTGGAGAGTGAAGTTGTTGGGATGTTAAAGGTACTTAGTGTAATATCTGTTCCTGCGGTAATGGGGATAGCAGTGCCACTGCCTGGCGTGGGTGCAGTATCAAAGAAATATTCGAGTGCTGTAATGTTTGCCGGAGGTGGATCTGGTGTGATGGGTGTGTTCGGGCCGCTTATGTAAAACGTGCGGCAATCATAATATCCCCATGCATTGTTTGCATTCTTGGCACGCACGCAAAGTACGTGCCTGCCTACCCCCAATAACGTAGTTGCAAGATTAAAAGTAGAAACATCAATAGTAGTGCCTGCGGAGAAACCTGTGACAGCAGTTCCAAAACCAGGCCCTGGGTCTATATCAATAAAGTATTCTACTGCGGTGATGTTGGTTTGACTAAAACTAATGGTTTGAAAAAATAACACCAATGAAAGTAAACAGGCTATCTTCTTGAAAGAAAGTTTCTCTGCGAACTTTACATCCGCGCCAGCTAAAATTTTAACCGCAAAGGACGTAGAGGTTCGCAAACTTAATACGCAACAGGTAATTGTAGAGCAGTACATTCTACTAGTTGCTTTTTGCTTTCAAGTTTACCTTCAGTGGCTGGTTCTGCGGTATCACACCCGAGGTATTCAACTCTGTAATGAGCGGCAAAGCACTTGGAACATAAATCGCAAAATTACTTATCACTGGATATAGCCCGCCAGTAATACCAATATCCGTTCCGTCACTGCCAGCATTTTTTGCAGGTGAACCTGAGCTTAATGCATAATTATAGGTACTACTGTATATAGTATTGGCAACACTTACAAAATTGGGAGATATACCCACTAAATTTCCTAGACCGTTATTCGTACCACCACCGTTGGCCGGAGGTGGCATGGTTGTCGTTGAAGTGATGAGATTATTGCTGAAATTATTGTTTCTAAAATAAAAGGAGGTATTTACACAAGTCGGATTCATACCGTAAAAAATATTATTACTACATGTGACACCATCCAACAGGGCAAATGCGCTAGCTGAGCCAGAAAATATATTATTAACTAAAAGTGTATTATTTGCTACTCCATTACTATTTATAGACACTGAATACCCATAGGGTAAACTAGTGATAAAAATATTATTTGCAATTACATTATTAGTTAAAGCTGAACTTGCCAATCTCAGATTTGCAATAGCATTATTATATATTTTGGAGTTTTTTATCCCTGCCGTATTTTCAAAAACGATTTCAGTAGCATCAACACTTCGTATGATTAGGTTATTGATTTCTTTGGTAGCAGGACTTGAAACATTTATATAATTTGTGCTAACTTTTTCAATAACGATATTATCAAACGTTGGTGTACCAATTCCACTCGCTGTAAAAGTGATAGCACTTGCAGAGAATCCTTTTAAAACGGAACCAGAAACAGAATTGACGCCATCTATACTCGATGTTAAATTTAGAGTACCCAACGTTGAATTGCGATCTCCAAGTCCTGAATTATAACCAACACCCTGTAAAGCAATCCTTTTGGCCAATGTAACATTCCCATACGAAGTATTACTTGGTGTAATGTACACGATATCATCCGGCTGTGCCGCATCAATCGCGGCTTGCAAAGTGGAGTACACATTTGTGCCTGTTGGGCGGATAACATTGTTATCAGCAATGCGTATGGTTTGGGCGTGGGTGGCAATACAGAGTAGCAAGATGTGAGATGTGAGTAGTGAGATTTTAGTAAAGAGTTTCATATTCGTTGTTGGTTTGTCGTTGTTGGTTATTCGTTGTTCGATGTTGGTTGTTGGTTATTCGTTTTTAGGTGAGAAGTCGGGAAGTATGAAAGTCGGCAAGCTTGCGGACTTTCTGACTTTACTGACTTGCATTCCTGTTTTCATATTGGAGAAGGGTTCGTTATCTTTGATGCGCCACATTTTAATGAGATTTTATGAGCGAAATATTGATTGCCCGTTTTAAAAACAAAAAGGAAGCTGATGCGGCCACCAAACTCATCAAGAAACAAAGTGCTTCATCAACGCTTTTGCGAGGTACAAATCTAGAAGACATGCTGCTGGGCGAATTGATAAATGAGGGCATGAAAGACAAAGAGAACATCCCTATTGCTGTATTCAAGAAGCAATTAAATGAAAGAATCAAGGCGTTGCAGAAATGAATGTTTTCTTTAACGGTACTTTTCACCGCGATGCAGCTGATGTTTCGAATGTTGCACTTCTGGTTGCCCTCAGAGAAAAGATTGAAGAACTTGAAAAAGCTCCAGATCTGCGTCACATAACCGGGCTGAAACTTTTGAGGGGCTACAAAACCCACTACCGAATTAAAGTTGTTATTCCTGGTGCCTCTTATAGGATGGGCGTAATAATACGCGGCAACACCATTTGGCTTGTGCGATTTCTTTCGCGAAAAAAGATCTATCAACAGTTTCCGTAACATTCTAATTGCCTTTTGGCGTTGGCGCATCGATAATGTCATTATTGGTGCTGCTACTACCAGCCAATGTGGTAGCCAAATAGCCCAAGCCGAGAAGTGGAATTGCTTTTAAGAGCAAAGGTGTTTTGCGCCTGATTTTGAAATTTTCTGTCCAGACCACATCATCTTTGTTTTTGGCATCAGCCACTTTCAGCTTGTAGTTATTGCCCGGCCTTATGTTGCCTTCAAACTTTACTGTGTATTGCCCTACATTGGCAATATTGGGGAAGCTGGTAATTTTCTTTTCGCCCCGGTAGAGATCAAAATTAAGTACGCTATTACCTCGCCCTCCGGTCCAGGTGATTTTGTAGTTGCGCAGCCTTTTAAATTTTTTATAGTCATCGAAACCATCCAACTTCACGAACGGGATATAGATTTTACCGCGTACTTCTAGAGCTAAATCACCTACAAAGTCAGGCCCCAGCTCTGCTTTCGCCCTCCAAATAATTTTTCGATTTCCACCGGGCTTTACCTCCAGGCCCACATCGCCACTTACTTTGTTTAATGGATTGATGTAATTATCGGCAGAAGAATAAACATTAATGGTGTACGCTCTATTGTTGATCGAATCAAGCAGTTCATAGTAGAGAATGAGGTTATCACCTTGTCTCTCTGTCTTTGTTATGGTAAACATTTGAGCTACTGCCGAAGTTGTTAGTACCAGAAAGAGGAAGAGTGCTACTCTGAATTTCATTGAAGACGATCAAAATACGATTAGGGTAAAAATAAGGCCTTCAGACACTGTAGGCAATACCCATTTGTGGGTATTCTCACTATATCCAACCCTTTCTAACCGCCTGTGCAACTAAGTCCGCTGTGCTTTTACTCCCCGTTTTTCGAATGATGTTTTTTCGATGCTGCTTGACGGTATCTTCGCTCAAAGAGAAATACTTCGCAATCGATTTGCTGGTCATCCCTGCAATTAGCAATTGAAGTATTTGTCTTTCTCTATCCGAAATCGCAATGGGTGATGCTTCGAACACATTGCTGACAGCTATATCTATATAGGAAGGCTCACCATCTAATCCAATCAAAGAAAAGACTGGCTTGCCTTCAGTTTTGAAATGAGATATATCTGTATGAACGCCAAATGTACGAAGCAAGCCTCCTGAATTTTCATCGTATTGAATGGTAACCACCTGTTGCAAGATTCGAATGTAATCTCCGTTTGCTTTCCTTATTCGGTAATCATACCGCACTTTGTACTTTGGTATCTGGTCCACGCGAAGAGTTAAAAAAAACTCTACGACCTTATTTTCAAAATTCAAAAACCACGGTGCGTCTTCAGGATGAATGCAAGAAAGTAGCAAATCGACTGTCACTACGTCTCGATCATAGCCAAGTACATCCGCTACCCCTTCACTAATAAAATCAAAACAAGTTTTTTTCAGGTTAAAAATGTAATAGTAATAGTCTCCTACCTGAAAAATGGTCAGGAGCTTGCTCTGAATTTCAAGTTCTAATTCCAAGTCTCTATCAGAGGCATTGTTAGCCAATTTCAGCATTAACTTTTGAAAATCTCCCAATGGGTTTCCATCAGATTCTTTAATCGCTTTCAAATGAATGGAGATTGTAGACCAGTGTATTGAATTGACAGTCAATAAAGGTATTCTCAAATAGCCGTAAAAAGCAAGGAAATGGTTGTATTACTTTCGGATTTATAGTAGAAACAAAAAAGCCGGGTTACCCCGGCTTTAAATATCTTAATCTAAATGCTCAATAGCTACGCTGCCTTGCGCACGCGCTCCATCTTGATTTCCTTTTGCTGAACCAGTTTAATCACATTCAACTTGTCCAATACCTTGATGACTTGATAGGTTGGATCAATCTCATGCCAGCGAATGCCGCCAAAGTTCGCGCGTGAGCCATACTTGTGGTGATTGTTGTGATAGCTTTCGCCCATCATCAAAAAGTCTACAGGTAAAAAATTCTTAGAGGTATCCCCCACTTCGAAGTTGCGGTAGCCGTACACGTGGGCAAACCAGTTGATGATCGCTCCGTGGATTGGGCTAAACAACCACTGCAACGGAAGCAACAACCAAAGCCACCACACAGTAGCGAACTGCCAGTAGAACGCAAAATAAAGGGCACCCCAGAAGATTCTGGAAGGCCAAGAGCGTGCGAACTTATCGAATGAATCCCAACGAGGAACACCATCTGTAAAACGTGCTTCTGGAACTACTCTTCCGCTGGCAATATCTGAATAGATCGTTTTTGTTTTCCACATCATGTTCCAAATGGTTTCGTCATACTTGGGTGAGTGTGGATCATTTTCTGTATCGGCATAGGCATGATGCATGCGATGCATCACTCCGTAGCCAAAGGGGCTTAAATAATTAGAGCCTTGGAATATCCAGGTCAATACAAAGAACACCTTCTCGGTGAATTTATTCATTGTAAATGCCTTGTGAGATGCGTAGCGGTGAAGGAAGAAAGTCTGAAAAAACAGAGATAAGTACCAATGCGCTACAAAAAAGATCAAAATTGCCTTCATGTCAACAGGTTAGGTTAAAAAGGTAATAACAGTAATTCAGCCTATTTTGGCTGATTTTACTGTAAGACAATCTCGAAACGGATTTGTGACAGAAAAAAGGAAAAAGATTATCCCAGCTTATTTGCCAGATAGAGAGCTCTGCTTTCTGGACGTGTATGCGTCTGCAATATCTTTCTTAAGATGACCAATAAGTTCTGTCGCATTGTCAACGGTACAGGCTTTTTTAAAGGTGTCAAATAAAGCTGACGCATCATTGAATTCGGCCTTGATCTTTGGGCTAGCCTCATTCAATTTCTTTTTTGCACGACTAAATAATTGTCGGCAATGGTCGGCCTTTTTATCAATTACTTTTTGGATGGATTCGTAGTCAAAATCAAAGACTTCCTTCAACAAATAGGTAGCCCGCTCGAGTGGCTCAAGCTTGCTCTGTATCACTTTAAAAGCAGCCGCTAATTCCTTTTCGAAATCAATATGAGCAAGGTCCGATTCTTTGAACTTTACTACGAATTCCGACAACATGATCGAATCCCAATATTCTTCTTTTTTTCGCTTTAATGCATTGAGGTGATTGAGGCAGTTGTTAGTTACCGCTTTGATCAAATACGCTTTTGTGTTTTGTATTTTGGTCGTATCAATGCTCAGCCATTTTACAAAAGTGTCTTGCACAACATCTTCAGCATCCGCCTTGCAACGAAGCAGATTATAGGCAATGTTGTGCAACATTGGCTGATAGAGAGTAATGGCTTGAGCTTGGTTCAAAATGATCCTATTTTCAATGTTACAAAGGTAAGCTCTTTTAACACGAAATGAAAGGGAAATGTTTGTCAATAAATAGAACTAACGGTTGTCAGCACCAAAAAACAAAAAAAGGTTTATGACTTAATCCTTTTGAGCAGCAACGCCCATTTATAGCCAATTCGTTAGGCAATTTTGTCAGAAAAAAGTTGATCGGTTTGCCGCTAAATTCTCAAGTGCTTTCCCGGCCTTTGTCTTTTTCAGTGTTTCTTGTTTGTTCTTGTTTTCTTCGTTCAAGCTGGGCTATATCTTCCAAGTCTTTTGCCCTGTGTACGTTTGCTTTGCAAGCAATTAAATCGTTGTACGAAATTACTGGTATTTCTAACCCCTCTACAGTTATTGAATCAGCTCTCTGTTTGATCGTTTTGAAATCTCCTTGGCCATCTAGGAAAGGTAACAATTCGATGTAAAACGATTCTAATAGGAGCCTTATTATCACTTCCGATAATTCCTTGGTTGAACTTTGAAATTCAGTAATATCATATCCCAGACTTACAAAAGCGGCTAATAGTTTTTGAAAATTATCATTCGTGGGGTTAAACCAAATATCAAGATCACCAGTAGCTCTCTGAAATCCATGGATATTTACTGCGACACCTCCAATTATCAAGTATTCTACCTGCTCCTTTTCAAGACCTTTTAGGAATTTGATGGATTCAACTAGATACTTATTCATGTTGCCTTCTTCTTCAGATTTATTACATGATAATCTGAGTTGCTCAAAGGTGTTATATCACTTTTGGAAAATGCTATACAAAATTCAATCAGATCAAACATCCGAATAAATCTTTGCGAGGGCGTCAATGAAAGATCCTGAAGTATCTGCGCGTCTTTCTTTTTGTCCTTATCTATTAGTTGAATCTTAATCATTTTTCGATCTTAATCGCTTAGACAGAACAAATTTAATTTTTTTTAATTTACCAACTCTCCCAGCTCCATCCAACGAAGTGTTTTTAACTCAATCTGCTCGTTCAATTTTCCGATTTCGGTTGACCAACCAGCTAACTGTTGATGATCTGTGCTGCCTGCATTTAACAGTGTTTCGAATTCGGATTTCAGTAGTTCTAACTGTTCAATTTCTAGTGGAAGCTGATCGAATTCATTCCTTTCTAAAAAAGTTGCCTTCTTCTTTCCGTTGCTTTTCTCTTCTACTATTTTCTTTGATACAACAGGTGCTTTTTCAGCCTCTTCTTTCTCCTCAAGCCAGGTACGATAATCGGAATAATTACCATTGAAAGGCTTAATCTTTCCCTCCCCTTCAAAAATGAATAATTGATCGACCAGGTGATCCATAAAGTAGCGATCGTGTGACACCAACAACAAACAGCCGCTGAACTTTTCCAGGAAATCTTCTAGGACATTGAGCGTATCTATATCAAAATCGTTGGTCGGTTCATCCAGAATCAAAAAGTTAGGATTTGTGATCAGCACTTTCATCAACTGCAATCGCTTCTTCTCTCCCCCACTTAATTTCTCAATGTAGTTGTACTGCTTTTCAGGCGGGAATAAAAAAGTATCCAAGAATTTCGAAGCCGACATTTGAGTGCCGTCTGACATGGTAATGTATTCGGCTATCTCTTTTATTTCTTCAATCACCCTATGAGCCGGATTGAGTGTTTCTACCTCTTGAGTGAAATAGCCAATCTTCGTAGTGATACCCGGAATCATTTCACCACTTGTTGGCTTGGTTTTGCTGGTAAGCAAATCAAGGAACGTAGATTTTCCTATTCCATTTTTTCCTACTATACCAATTCGATCTTTCTTCTTGAATACATAGGAGAAGTTATCAACCATTTTGCGATCGCCATAGCTTTTGGTAAGATGATGGAGTTCCATAATCTTGCCCCCCTGCCGAGCTTCTTGAATGTCCAACTCTAGTTTGTCGCGCTTCAGATTTTGCGATGCGACATCCTTCAGTTCGTAAAATGCTTCGATGCGATACTTTGCTTTTGTTCCCCTTGCCCGTGGCTGCTTGCGCATCCATTCCAGTTCTTTCTTCAGTAGGTTTCTGGCTTTGGTCACCTCTGTTTTCAGCATTTCCTCGCGCTCCGATTTCTTCTCAAGAAAGTAGGCGTAATTGCCATTGTATCGATAAATCTTACCTCGGTCAAGTTCTAATACCGATTTGGAGACATTGTCCAGGAAGTACCTATCGTGCGTCACCATAAGCAAGGTGATGTTCTGCCCACTCAGGTACGATTCTAGCCATTCAATAGCTTCCAGGTCAAGATGATTGGTAGGCTCATCCATGACGATTAGATCCGGCTCTGTTAACAGCATCTGAGCAAGAAAAATCCGCTTCTTCTGACCCCCTGATAGCTCTTTAAACTTCTGATCTAAATCCGTAATACCAAGCTTTCCAGTGATCTCTTGAACTTTGGCATCGTAATCCCAGGCATTGAGTTCCTCCATCAATTCAAGCACATGTTGCATTCGCTCAGGCGTGGTGTGTGGATCATGAATGCACTCTTCGTATTCACCTACAGCCTTGGCAATTTTATTCTTGTCATCAAACAGGATTTCTTTGACGGTCAGTTGAGGGGCCACCTGCGGCTGCTGGGTGAGGTATCCCAGCTTTATACCATCTCTCAGGCTGACCACGCCATCATCTTGCTTGATCTGACCGGTAAGGATTTTGATGAGCGTAGTTTTGCCCGTTCCATTCTCGCCAACCAGCGCAATTTTCTCGCCCTGAGCAATGCCGAGTGTTATGTCTTTGAAAAGCCAACGATCATTATATGATTTGGAGAGTGACTCAGCAGATAGGTAGTTCACTAATAAAAAATTAAGCCTGCAAGTTAGCAGAACCTATCCATGCCATCACTAGTTGGCTATTATTAAAATGGGATACTTCGATTAACCTTTCTTATGCTGGCTTATATTGCTTCTTGTAAAAACAAAAAAAGCAAAGGCCTAGCTGAAAAGAAGTAATGGAAGCGATGGTAAAAAGTAGCTGCATAGCACACACCGTTTAAATTGAATCTAAACTTAATCAAGACAATACATAAAACCTAATAATCAGTCAGTTATGATTTTAAGTTTATTCTAAATTACTGATAATGAATTTATTAAAATTGATTCTGAAGGAACATTCAAAAGCCACTGCAAGCAAAATCGCTGGGTACATCGGATCTGACACAGTGCGATTTGCCTCCTTGGTCAAGATTTTCATGCAAGGCCCCTACCGTGTTACGCAACGTGCTGCCTGGCCGATTAGCTATTGCGTGCAAAACCATCCTGAATTGATCAAAGGGCACCTAAAAAAGATGATTGACTTTGCCAACCAACCAGGAGTACATAATGCCGTAAAAAGAAATACGATCAGATTGTTGCAGTTTGTTGCTATACCAAGAAATCTTCAGGGCAAGGTTTTTGATTTTTGCTTCCATTGTCTAGCTAATCCAAAGGAGCCAATTGCGGTGCGCGTTTTTTCTATGACTGTGTTAAGCAATCTGGCGAAAGAAAACCCGGAACTGAAGAACGAAATCATTCCGCTTATTGAAGATCAATTGCCCTTTGCAAGCGCAGGCTTCCGATCTCGTGGCACCCGCGTGCTGAACGAATTAAAGCGATAACTTTGCGGTTGCTCAGAATATGGATTTACCTGATACATCTGTAATAACCTGCAAAAGTTGTGGCTCTACCTTTAAGGGAAACTACTGTAACCAATGTGGCGAGAAAGTTATCAAGGCATCTGAGCGTTCCTTCAAAACGTTTTTGAATAACGTATTGATCTCCATCACTTTTGCGGACAGCAAAATGATTAAAACGCTTTGGCTTGTCTTGAAAAAGCCGGGATTCATATCGAGAGAATTTGCCGAAGGAAGGCGGGTAAAGTACCTTAATCCGACTTCCCTTTTCTTTGTATTAAACCTTATTTATTTCTTCTTTCCACTGATTCAATTGTTCAATGCATCACTTAACACACAATTGCTATCGCCCTTTCGTGGTTTCTATCAACCAATTATTGCACATAAGATCGTTAGCCTGGGCATGGAGTTAAGTAGTTTCAGTTTAGTATATAATCTAAAGACAACCGGATTTGCTAAGCTAATGGTAATGATTTTTGTGTTTATCGGCTCTCTTCCATTAAATCTCTTGTATCAGAAGAGGAATCGATTCTTCACAGATCATGTAGGCTACCTTGTTGAATTGGCCTGCTTTAATCTATTCGTAAATGCCATTGTCCTATCCATTTTAGCCGCGTTTTTTGGACTAGGCCAATATCTCAATGAAGAAGTACTTACAGCGATTTTTATTTCTACCAATCTCTATTTTCTACTCCGTTCCGGAGGTGTATTCTATGGCGAGCGAGGATGGCGGCTTTTTTTAAAAGCAGGTCTTATGATTTTGTTTCTAAAGTTTGCACTGGAGGTGTACCGGGCGATCTTGTTCTTTGTAACGATTTGGTCGTTGTGACCCTTGCCCGGGAAACAAACTCAATTAGCCCGTTGAACAAGCGATAGTGTTCTATAGGAGGACAACAACTCTAACTCTTCACAATTAGGAATTCCACCCGCCTGTTGAGCTTTCTAGATTCTTCAGAGTCCCCTGTGGCAATTGGTTTCGTTCCTCCAAAGCCTTTGCCTTTTACCCGTTTCCCCGAAATTCCTTTTGAAACCAAGTAGGACTTGATTCTAGCTACACGCTCTTGCGACAAAGTCAAATTTTTCTTGGCGTCTCCTCTATTGTCCGTGTGACCCTCTAACTGAATTTCTACTTTTGTGTTTTCGTTGAGAAAATCAACCACCGCATCAAGCTCGGGATACGATTCGACCAATAAGGTAGTAGTACCTGTGTTAAACAATACGCTTTTTAAGTTAACGACAGTCCCTACTTCGATAGGTTGCAATCTAAAATTCATTTGAAGTGAGTTTACCTTCATCGAATTGAGATCCAATCGCTCCACCACATTTACAAACCCCTTTTTCTGAACTTCAATCGTGTATGTTCTCGTTGTAGGAATTTGAATTTGATATTTTCCACTATTGGTAGAGTTAACGACAAAGCTTGAATCGGTTTTAAAGATAAGCTTGGCCGCTATTCCGTTGCCACCCTTGACATTGGTAACACTACCGGAGATCGATACGTATTTAGAACTTATGTACACGTACTTTTGCTCCACTATTTTTCTCACCGTATCTACAATCAGTGGCTCGTTGGCATCCAACTGTTGACGAATGTCGCCATACCCATCACTATCCTGTGTGGTTGTAAATAGCGCTCTTCCATTAATGTTTCGATAGAAAAGCTCACGCGCTTCAGAGTTGATTGCACTGCCTAAGTTGATTGGGGTTGACCAATTTTTCCAGGTATCATCTAGTCTTTCTGATTTGAAAACATCGAAGCTGCCGAGGCCTTGCCAACCATTGGAGGCAAAATAAAGCGTTTTTGTATCCCCACTTAACCACGGGCTTACTTCTTGGCGAGCTGTATTGATTTGTTTTCCTACATTCAAAGGCTCACTCCATTTTCCGTTTTGTATTGTGCTGATATAAATATCTTCTGCACCAATAGTCGAATAGGATTCAGCAGAATAAACAAGAACACTTTGGTCATCATCAACCGCTGCGCTAAACAGATCGGACTTATTTAGGAAATATGGTATCGAGATATTTTTTGGCATTGACCACCCACTACTCGTTTTTTCAGTGTACGAAATACCCTGAGTATTGACAATGCCATTTTTAGAGTAATGCCCTGTAAGAAACAAGATGGCACCGTCCCGACTAAAACCTATTGCCGCGTTATAGTTTTCGTTATTGATTTCTTTGCCTCCATGTATCGGTGGTTGCCACACGCCACCTAAGTTTAGCGAAACCCAAATATCACCCGAGTCCTTCTTCCCGCCAAGGTTTTGTGGGTGGTTTGCAATGGTTAGGTAAAGCACTTTGCCATCTGGGCTAATCACCGGGCTTTGCTCGTCATATACGGAATTGACTAGCTTAAACGGATTTGATTCTTGTGCACTTACTGACTGCAATAAGTGAAAAAGTAACATTCCCAATAAAGAAGTCGATCTCCATCTAATATTCAACCAATTATTATCTAGTATTTTCCTCTTCATTATTTCATTTGCTTACCCATTCACTGCCTTTTAATGAAAATCGCCAGAGCAACAATGCATCCTCCCCCGCATAGTCGATGCCAATCCGTGGCGAAGATACAACGTGCCGTCTTGCAATTGTGATACCTTGGTCTTCTATCCAAATTTCGGAACCTTTTAATGATTGTCCATTCAACTTTCGACTAATGCCCAATGCTTTCGTCAGTTTTCCAGGGCCACTCGTTAGTCCCTTGATTGAATTTGTTTTTGCTCTTTGTAGCATGTCTTCTATTCCAGCCAACGGTTTTAATGCTCGGATTAACACCGCGTCTGCTTTTCCTTTCTCATTGGTTACCACATTCATCATTTGATGGATGCCATAACACAAATAAATATATGCTCTACCACCCACGTCAAACATCACTTTGTTCCGTGCAGTCATTCCTTTGTATGCGTGGCAACCACGCTCTCGATCTGAATACGCTTCCGTCTCTACAATCACGCCACTTGTTAACGTTTCGTTAACGTTGGTTACCAATACTTTACCAATTAACTCATGTGCAATCTTCACAACGTCTTGCCGCTGGTAAAAGGAGTTAGTCAGTTTGGCCATTGGTAAAGTAATTCTTATAAATTTGCGGCTCAAATTAAACACACAAACGCATATGAAAAACATTTTAGTGATTGCATTGCTGGTGGTTGGCTTAGCTGCTCAGGCACAAGTGCAAACTCCTCAACCTAGTACAGCCTCTACGGTTACGAACGTAGTCGGTCTTACCGAGGTGAAAATTGAGTATTCTCGCCCTAAGGCAAAAGGCCGCAAGATCTTTGGTGCTACAGGAGACTTTTTAACGCCTTATGGAAAATTGTGGCGCACAGCCGCCAACACGGGATCAAAAGTAACATTTAGCGATGATGTGAAATTTGGCGGTGTCGATGTTCCTAAAGGAACTTATTTGTTGCTATCTATTCCTGGCGCTGCTGATTGGACTGTAATTCTTTACAAAGATGTCGCTATGGGCGGAAACACAGAAGGCTATGACCAAACTAAGGATCAAGCTCGCGTTGTAGTTAAGTCTGAAAAGCTAACCGAAAAGGTAGAAACGTTTACACTTGAGATTGCCGACTTCGCTGAAAACAGCAAATCAGCCAACTTGCAAATCATGTGGGAGAATACCTCGGTAAAAGTACCAATCACTGTAGATTTCGATGCAAAAGTGATGAAGTCCATAGAAGCAAACACAAAGGTTAATCCAAACAACTACTTTAATGCTGCCGTGTATTATTTAGAAAACGGAAAAGATCTGAACCAGGCGTTAGCTTTTGTGAATAAGGCAGTGGAAGCTAACCCAACTGCTTTCTGGATCCTTTACCAAAAAGCACGCATCCAAAAAGGACTGAATGACAAAGCTGGTGCTTTGGCCACATCTAAAGTTTCTTTGGAAGAATCAATCAAAGCAAAAAATGCTGACTATCAAAAGATGAACGAAGAGCTTCAAAAGTCATTGAAGTAATTTATTCAACTTGACAAGTTAAACCCCTTTGAGATGCTCAGAGGGGTTTTCTTTTTTAGAGGCGACTTGAATTAATAAAGCAAGTGTTACCACTACTACACAGCCAATGATATTGTAGTATAGAAAAGCGATTTCTTCATAGAAATAAAAGTAGCATACGAGCACACACGATTCGCCTATTAGCGCAGCAATGAAAATAGCGTTACTCTTGACATGCTTTAAATAGAAAGCGACTAAAAAGATTCCGAGGATCGTTCCGTAAAAGAGTGAACCCACAATGTTCACAAACTGAATGAGGTTTTCGGCAAAATTGGCCAATGCCGCAAAGACCATGGCAATGACGGCCCACAATATGGTAAAATACTTGGACACATTTAGGTAATGTAAGGCCGATGCTTCTGGCTTGAAAGATCGTTTGTAAATATCAACAGTAGTCGTTGAGGCAAGCGCATTCAACTCTGAAGCCATGGAAGACATGGCCGCTGAGAACATGACCGCCAGTAGTAAACCGATAATTCCATGCGGCAGATAGTTAAGTACAAAGTTTAGAAAGATATAGTCGCGGTCTTGTGTCTTAGCTCCGGGAATAGCCGCAGCGATTTTCGCTTTCACTTCTTTTCTGATTTGGGCTTCTTCTTCTTTGATGGATTGATACACCAATTTCGATTCTTCTTTTCTTTTCAGATCGTTTTCCTGAATACCTTGAACCAAACCATTTACAGCAACCTGCTTTCTATTATACAATTCATCATATCTCCTATCTAGCAAACGAAGTGAGTCTGCTTGCCCTGTTTGCATTGCCTGACCTTTTAAAGTTTGATTGTGGAAAACAGGTGGTTGAACAAAGAGATAGAATACAAAAACCAACACTCCGATAAATAGAATTACAAATTGCAAGGGGATCTTCAAAAGGCCATTCATAATGAGTCCCATGCGACTTTCGCGAATTGACTTACCACCGAGATATCTTCCTACTTGTGATTGATCGGTGCCAAAATAAGACAGAAACAAAAAGGTCGATGCAATTAGTCCCGACCAAATATTAAAGCGATCGTTCCAACTGAAATTAGTCGTGATGATATTAAGCTTTCCTAACTCCCCTGCAATCTGAATAGTGTCGCCAAACGAAACATGATCAGGCAAAAGCCGATAAGCAATAATCCCGGCCAATATCATCCCACCCATTATCACGGTCATCTGTTGCCGTTGAGTAAGACTCACGGCTCGGGTCCCTCCAGATACCGTATAAATAATAACCAGTGCGCCAATCAGGAAAGTAGTGAGGAAAATATTCCAGCCCAATATCGTTGAGAGTACAAGTGAAGGAGCAAACAGAGTAATTCCTGCCGACAATCCTCGAAGCATTAAGAACAAGATTGCCGCTAAGGTCCGAGTCTTTAAGTCAAAACGTGTTTCTAAATATTCATAGGCCGTATACACTTTTAGTCGATAGTAAATAGGAACCATTGTAACGGAAATGATTACCATCGCGAGTGGTAAGCCAAAATAGAATTGAATAAAACGCATCCCATCTTCGATGGCCTGACCTGGAGTAGATAGAAAAGTAATTGCACTTGCCTGGGTAGCCATGATGGATACTCCGATCATCCACCACTTCATGGTGTTGTCTCCCTTAAGATAGCCTTCAATATTTCTTGATCCTCTTGTTTTCCAAACGCCATATAGTACGATGGAAAAAATAGTTCCGAAAAGAACAATCCAATCAACTACATTCATTTGAAAGACTGGGTAAGGAAATAGAATAGTACCACCTGAAACGCCATCACCGCGAGCACTAACCAGTACCAGCTATTCCAAGAGGTAAAGACCGGGGGCTTTTCTTCCATAAAAGAACTATAATTTTAATTTCTCCGGATCCTAGTAGGTGTTCCAGAATGTAAGCAAGTTGATGAAGTTATCGCTCTTGATTTCGAAAAACAAAATAATTCGTTTGTTGACGATGCATTTATGTACAGTCTTTGATGAACTGTGTAGTGGGTAAATACGAGGGTTTTGCTTAATTAAATCTAGCAACCCCTCTACTCGATCTAAAAAATCATTGGCAACCAGATCGCCCCACTCTTTAAACAGATAGTCGGCATTTTGTTGAAGCGTTTTTGTTGCTTCAGGAGTCCATCGCAAAGAAAAACTCACGACTTATAGCGATCCCTAATCTCTGCGATTACTTCCTCATGAGGTCTTAACTCGCCTCTTTCCGCCTGCTGAAGGCCACGGTTGATAGAATTTTCCATCTCATTGTTTTCCAAGTTTTGTTTACTTAGACCGAAATCGAGAAGGCTTCTTATCGCGCTTACCAAGGAAAGGTCATTGACTTGATCAAGACGCTTCAAAATTTCCGCTTTTTCAGTGGTGATGTCCATCTGCGTGAGTTTTTTCGAAGCTAAAGTTACAGATTTTAATCGATCAACAATTTACTTCGACTTTCTTTTAGCTTTTACATTGCCCATTGGCTGTTTAGGCTTCCCTAATGACACCAAATTTGCAAATAGCCTATAAGAGCCCGGCACACCTTCAGGCAACTCTCTAAAAAAGGAAAGACCTGTGTACACATAGTGTCCCAGTCCGTAGTTGGCGATTAGCAAACTTCCATTCTTAGCTGGCTCCCCGGTATCGTTACAAGAGAGCAGTGCATCGTAGTTCTCATGCCAGTTGGAGGGGAAATACAGTCCACGCTCCTGTACCCAACCTTCAAAATCTTTGGATGTTATCTTGTTAGGATAGTTCAATGCTGGGTGATCGGGCTTTAGAATTCGCACCACGCTGTTTTCTTCCGTGACACGATCGCGCGAAAGCGTAATAGGGTATGGCGCAAATTTATCTTTCTCTATTTCAAAGTCGCTATTTGTGTTATACTGAACAACTAATGTGCCGCCCTCCTTTACATACTCCAATAACTCCGGCATAAAAAATCTAATGCGTTCGTTGGTGTTCAGCGTTCGAACACCCAGCACTACTGCGTCCACTTTTTTTAGATTGGCGGCAGTAACTTCTTCATTTTTCATTTCCCAAACTTCATAGCCCATATTGCGCAAGCTTGCCGGTACATCATCACCAGCTCCGCGTATGTAACCGACAACCGACCCTTCCTTTTTCAAATCTATGCGCAATGCTTCTGCCTCAGCCTTTGGCATCAATGTTTGTGTCGGAATATGATCGTAATCGATTAGCTGGAGTGAATAGTCGTACGCCTTATCATTGATCTCTGCGACTGCTTTCAAGGTTGCATTCAATTCGTCCTTACTGGCAATTACACGGAAGGTTGCCGACTGTTCTTGTCCTCTTTTTGCCAAGTCTATGGGTATCGAGGTAGGCACTGATTTCCACCCTTTTGGCAACTCCAGTTTAATCTTTCCGTTTACGCCATCTTTGGTTGCTTTCAATAGCACCGTAACTTCTTGTGGATCTTGATTTTTGATAATATAGACCGGCTTGGTAAGATTGACAAACAGCGGAGGTACAATTTCAAATGGTCTCATGAGTTCGCCCTTCACAGGATCTGTCCATTTGTAAACCAAAGGGGCAGGAATATTGATTGCTTCGCCATTAATAACAAACCTAACATTGAAAACAACTGCAGGATCGTTTTCAGGCTTGCCAATCATTTTGGGATCATTCACGATAAACAACCCGATTGAGTGATGCTCCTTTAACCAATATGGACTTGAGTAAGGCAATGTGGCAGCCAGTGAGTGAGTTGACTTCTTAACAAAAGGAACATTGTTTTTAAGGACTGTCGAGAATGTGGTATCGTACAATATCGCATCGGAATGAATCCCTGTCATCGTAACCTCGGCTGGTGACCGATTAATGATTTCAAAATTAACAGTTGTCGATTCGCCAGAGGTGCCCCAATACGTGCCTGCCACTACTTCAACATACAATCCGGCACAGTCTTGAATGAGCTGATTCACCTCTTTCAACTTTCTATCACGCCAGACCGAAAAAGGCAGAGCGCTAATTTCTTTCCTGATTTGTGCAAGCAATGAGAGTGAAGCCGATGGGTTCTCATATTTATACTCTGCTATAACTTTATCTACCAGTGGTTGAATCTTCTCAGTTCCCTTCAACCTACTCCAAGTTGTACTTACATTTTCAAAAAAATCTTTAGTGGAAGGAGTACCTTTTACGAATTCAAAAAATTCCATTGCGTCTCCCCTTCTGCCGGGTGAGCCAAATCCCTGACTCTTATGTTGCGTGCGACTGTCAGCTGCTATCTCAGCATAAGATTTACCGAGCAGCATGTTGTAGCCGCCCACATTTACCGCGAGTATTCCGGGTGTGTTTTCATTAATGGTTTGATTCCACCAACGTCCTGTGTTGGTGTACATTCTCTTCACTTGCCAAACACCGAAGTCCTCCACAAGCTTAGGATATTTTGTAGCATCATTGGACAAGTCAAAAGCCTCTTGTGCCAGGATAGCAGAGGCGGTGTGATGCCCATGCCCCGCTCGCTCATCTGGCGGAAAACGCGTGAGAATAACATCGGGCTGAAACTGTCTGATCACCTTCACTACATCCGAGAGTATCTCGTCCTTGTTCCAAATCTCAAAGGTCTCTTTGGCATTTTTTGAAAACCCGAAATCATTTGCTCTGGTAAAAAATTGTTGCCCACCGTCTATCCGCCTGGCGGCTAAAAGTTCTTGCGTACGAATCAAGCCCAATTGATCACGTATTTCTGGACCGATTAAGTTTTGGCCACCATCTCCCCTTGTCATCGAGAGATAGGCTGTGGCAGCCATCCGATCGTTTGCTAGATAAGCTATTGCTCTAGTGTTCTCATCATCAGGATGAGCTGCGACATAAAGGACCGATCCTAAAAAATTCAGCTTATTGAGTTTGAGTTTGATCTCCGCTGCACTATGCTGCCTTTGGTGCTGTGCAAACATCAAGTGAAAAGAACACAGCCCTACGACTACTGCAAGAAATCTCATAATTTATATTCTATATTTGTAACTAGTTTTTTAAATCGGGCGAAAATAGCAAAGTGAATCTAAAACCACTACGCTATTTATTCAGAACTTTCCGCGTTTCTCGCCATTCACGAAGTAGGATCCATCTTCTGCAATTTTAAAAACAACTTTTCGAATGGGCTTTTTTTCATCGTTTAAAAAGAGCAATACACGCTCAGCTCCTTCGCTGCCATTTCGAACGTCCTCAATAAATCCGATTTCTAATTTCATCGGGTTGGCTACACTTATCCTACTGACTCTTTCTGATCGGCCATTTATTACCTTCACTTTTACTTCGCCATTTGCCCTTAGCAATTTAAAGTTAATGATTAAGAAGGCAATAGGTGCGTTAGTCGTCTTCTTGGGCTGAGTTCCGTCTGAAAAGGTATAGGTAGAGTGGTCTGCGGATTCTCTCTTTTTAAAAACCATATCAATTTTTGATTCGAACTGATCAGCCGGCATAAAAGGAACATCATCTTGCGCATGAAGAACAAGAGCTGCTAGAGTACAAAATACCAGAAAACCTATGTTCATTTTCAAACGATCCATTGGCGGCATCGAACTAAGGATTTCAAGCTTGCAAATTAGATCAAGATTCCGCAGCATCATAATTATTGATAATTTTGAACTTGTTAAAGATTAGTTAACATCTTATTTTATGATTGACAAACGTGTATTGAACGCGGATGAGGCCGTTAGAGATATTTCTGACAATGCTGTTCTCATGTTAGGTGGCTTTGGATTGTGTGGCATCCCCGAAAACTGCATTTCGGCACTTCTCAAAAAAGGAGTTAAAGGCCTCACGTGTATTTCAAACAACGCAGGCGTGGATGACTTTGGCATCGGCCTTTTGCTAAAGACGAGGCAGGTTCGAAAAATGATTTCATCGTATGTAGGCGAAAATGCAGAGTTTGAGAGACAACTCTTGTCAGGGGAATTAGAAGTTGAGTTGATACCACAAGGTACGCTTGCTGAGAGAGTGCGAGCCGGTGGCGCAGGTATTCCCGCGTTCTTCACGCCTGCGGGTGTCGGAACAGAAGTCGCGGTTGGAAAAGAAACTCGGGTGTTTGAAGGAAAGAACTACTTGATGGAAAATTGGCTTAAAGCTGATTTTGCGATTGTGAAAGCGTGGAAGGGAGACGCGGCTGGAAATTTGATTTATAAGGGTACAGCCAGAAATTTTAATCCGATGATGGCCACGGCAGGTAACATTACTATAGCAGAAGTCGAAGAACTAGTTGAAGTTGGCGAATTAGACCCGAACGAAATTCATACACCGGGCATCTACGTACATCGAATTTTTCAGGGCACTAACTACGAGAAACGGATTGAACAAAAGACGATAACCGAAAATTAATATGTTGGACAAAGTTGGGATTGCAAAAAGAATCGCACAAGAAGTGCGAGACGGAATGTACATCAACCTGGGGATTGGTATTCCGACATTGGTCGCAAACTACATCCCGAAAAACATGAATGTAGTTCTGCAATCGGAAAATGGGCTACTCGGCATCGGGCCATTTCCACTAGAAAAAAATATTGACCCCGATTTGATTAATGCGGGCAAACAAACCATCACCATGATGCCTGGCTCAGCCTTGTTTAGTTCCGCAGAGAGTTTTGGAATGATCCGAAGTGGAAAAGTAGACCTTACAATTCTTGGCGCCATGGAAGTATCTGAAATGGGCGACATCGCTAATTGGAAAGTACCAGGTAAAATGGTGAAGGGTATGGGTGGCGCCATGGACCTGGTTGCTTCGGCAAAAAACATCATAGTAGCCATGCAGCATTGTAGTAAGGAGGGTGCATCTAAGTTATTACGAAAATGTAGCTTACCTATAACGGGGTTAGGTTGTGTAAAGAAAATTGTCAGCGACTTGGCTGTGCTCGATGTTCTTCCTTCAGGCGGATTTAAGCTACTAGAAAGAGCACCCGGAGTATCTATAGAACAAATAAAAAATGCTACAGAAGGTAAACTATTTATTGATGGCGAAATTCCTGAAATGGTATTGTAATGATTTGCTTAATTTGCAGGTAAGATGAAAGTAGTAAAAACTAATTTTGGAAATCACCATCTAGGTGAAAATGAAGAAGCTTGGCTGAGGCTAACAGGAGAGCAACGCTTAGAACTAATGATGAAACAAAGGGAACTTACCAGAAAAAAAGGAGTGAATTATTCTTACGAGGGGCAGAAAGTTACTGTCAAACGAGTTGAACCAATACAATAAAAGTTTTAGTCCTTCCGGTTCATCTTTAAATCACCGAATCTTCAAATTTTCAAATTATAATGAAAACCTCCGAAATCAATTTTAGAGTAGAACTAGATAATAATAACATTCCCGAAAAAATTTGGTGGGATGCTACCGAAAAACCCGATCCGGGGCTAAGTGAAACCAAGGCCATCAGCATCTCTCTTTGGGATCACGTTCAAAAAAATACTATGCGCATAGATCTTTGGAGTAAAGAGATGCCGGTGGAAGAAATGAAACGGTTCTACATTGATTGCTTGGGCGGTCTGGCACAGAGCATCTTGAGTTCAACGGGCGATGAGCAAATGTGTGGAGAGATTAATGCCTTATGTGAACGATTAGCCAAACAAGTTTCTGCCGAGAAGGCCTAATTGCTATATCGTCTTAACATTTCCTCGCAAACGATTTAAAAAAAAGTTAATATCAATCGTTTGTATGTATCGTTTTTCTTGTAGTTTTAGGCATTAAACCAAATATACTGTATGAATAAAATCTACTATAAAGCAGTTGTGCCACTACTTTTTATGGTGTTCGGTACGGCCAGCCTCATGGCACAAACGACCATATCGGGCAAAGTAACGGATGGTACTACTAAGGAAAAGTTAGCGGGTGTAAACGTGGTGGTTAAAGGCAAAGTGATCGGCACAATTTCCGATGTGAAGGGCGAATTCAATCTAAAAGTAAACCAGGCACCCCCCCTTACTCTAGTTTTTTCATTTATTGGGTTTCGCACCCAAGAGCTGGAAATAAAGGATGCCAATACAACAGGACTAGAAATCACCTTGGAAGAAGAATCACTTCTTGGTCAAGAGGTGGTGGTATCGGCTTCTAGAGCTGAGGAGAACGTGCTCAAGTCGCCAGTCTCCATCGAAAAGATGGATTTATTGGCGATAAAAAATACTGCAGCCGCGTCATTCTATGATGGCTTAGCGAATCTCAAAGGAGTTGACTTTAGTACTCAGAGTTTGACGTTTAGAAGCGTTAATGCTCGCGGTTTTGGTTCGAACGGAAATACTCGATTTGTTCAGTTGATTGATGGCGTTGACAATCAAGCACCTGGTCTAAATTTCCCGGTTGGTAATATTGTGGGTATTAATGACCTTGATCTTGAAAGTGCAGAGTTGTTACCTGGGCCCTCTTCAGCACTGTATGGACCCAACGCATTGCAAGGCATATTGCTGATGAATAGTAAAAGCCCGTTTGATTACCAGGGTCTTTCTGCCTATACAAAATTTGGCGTGAACCACATTGACCACAGAGATGACAATCTTTCTCCTTATCAAGACTATGGCTTTCGGTACGCAAAGGCATTCAATAACAAGTTTGCATTTAAGATTACTGGATCTTATTTATTGGCCAATGACTTCAGAGGAGTTGATACACGCGACCAGAGCAGTGGAATTGTAGAAAATGGGGCACCAGACAGAACTCCTGATGCCCGAGTCTATGATGGTGTTAATACATATGGCGATTTTCTTTTTAATCTTGGGTCTTTGGCCGCGAGCCCTACTTTTGCTGGATTTGCCGCTATTCTACCGACTGGTGCTGATGGTGATTTGACGCCAAGAGGTTTTACTGAGAGATCATTTGTGAGTAATAAAACCCAAAGTATAAAGCTCGGGGGAGCTGCACATTATCGTGTTAATGACAAACTCGAAGTTATCGCACAGGTAAATTGGGGTAATGGAAGTACTGTTTATACAGCAAATGATCGGTTTGTGTTAGATAATTTCGTAATCGCGACAGGTAAAATAGAATTGAAAGGCTCTAATTTTTATATACGCGGATACACTACACAAGAAAACTCTGGCGATAGCTATGCAGCCAATACAGTAGCCTCAAGAATAAACCAACAATTCTATATCCCAAGCTACATACCAGCATACCTTGGTGCAAGAACAAGTGGTTTGGCTAATGAGGCTGCGCATACCGTAGCGCGCAATGCAGCAAACGCAGACCAAGATGCGCGTTACTTACCCGGTTCTCCACTGTTTAACAGAAAGGTTGATTCACTTAGAAATCTATCCATCGCAAATGGCGGTGCAAAGTTCTTAGACAAGTCGTCACTTTGGCATGCAGAAGGATCATATAATTTCAAGAACCAAATTAGCTGGGTGAACTTGATTGTTGGTGGGAATTTCAGAAGGTACTCTCTCAATTCTGAGGGAACACTTTTTGCATTAGATAATGATGGCAAGGAAATTGGTTATAATGAATTCGGTGGTTATCTGCAAGCTTCCAAAGAGTTTGCTGCATCCGGTATAAGTGTTCAAGCTTCTGTCCGTTATGATAAGAGTGAGTTCTTTGCTGGTCAATTTTCTCCCCGAGCGTCTATTGTTAAGTCAATAAACAATCGCCACTTTATACGTCTTTCTGCACAACAAGGATTCCGCATTCCAACTACACAAGATCAGTTTATTGACTTGGACGTTGTATCTAGAAGGCTTATTGGCCGCAACGAATTGTTGGTAAATCGGTACAAGCAAAAAACGAATACAATCTATAAGACTCAAAGTGCCAATGATGCACAGGCTGCGGGAGACATCTCTTTGTTAAAACCTGCCACGGAGGTTTTTGACGAATACAAATCTGAAAAAGTAAGGACAATAGAGGTTGGTTATCGTGGTCTATTTTTGGATGGGAAACTCTTGGTTGACGGAAATTATTTTTATAATAACTATGTTGATTTTGCTGCAGAAATTGATGTGATACAGGCCATCCCAAATGGATTGAGAAATGACCCAGGCCCTTTTGACCCGAATTCTGATGCGGGAAAAACAGCGATTGTGCAGCGCACTATCGCTACCCAACGGTATGCTTTGGATGTGAACGCAAAGGGCACGATTCAATCGCAGGGCTGGGGATTACAAATAGATTATTCATTGCCAAAGGGCTATAAAGTTGGTGGTAATGTTTCTTACAACGAATTGATTTCGCAAGAAGAGTTAATCAAAGAAGGGCTACAAGTTGACTTCAACACGCCTAGATATAGGTACAACTTAAACTTTAGTAACCGAGCCGTAACAAAGAAATTTGGTTTTAATGTCACATGGAGATGGCAGGATGCCTTCATCTGGCAATCCGCAATCGGTGTTGGTGTCGTTCCCGAATTCGGTACGTTAGATGCTCAGATAAGCTATAAAATACCTTCCATCAAAACGATTTTAAAAATTGGAGGCTCGAACATTTTAAACGAACGTTACACCACTTCTTTTGCCAACCCATCACTTGGAGGCATTTACTATTTGCAACTTACGTTTGACGAGTTTTTTAACTGATATATACTATGAAATCTAAATTCAATTTTAAATTGCTTGTACTGGCCCTCTTATTTTTAGCCATTTCTTGCGAAAAAGATGAACTTATAAAACAGCGTAAGTCTTCTGCTCCCGCAGTCGTTGCCCCCAGTCCAGGGACTGCCAATTTTTCGAAGTATGTAGCAATTGGTTCGTCTACTTCGGCTGGTTTTACAGACGGTGCTCTTTACCCAGCAGGTCAATCCTATTCCTTCCCTAATATTATTGCAAGTCAATTGGCACTAACAGGCGGAGGCCAGTTTAACCAACCCCTTATCTCTTCTGGGGATGGCTTTAGTGGATCAACGAACACTGACGGCTCCTTACGAGGCCGCTCGTTCATCAATACAACATCTGGCACTATTCAATTCAAAACTGGTTCCGCACTAATCAGTTCGACAGGAAGTGTTTCTAATTTTGGTGTGCCGGGTGCCCGCTTAATTGATGCCGCTGTTATCGGCTATGGAACGCTGAACCCATTCTTTGGCCGTTTTCAATCAGCCGCTACTGCTAGCATTCTAAGCGATGCCATTGCCGCCAATCCTACCCTTTTCACATTCTGGATGGGGGACAATGATGTGCTCGGATATGCGACAAACGGTGGAGCTGCAGGAGAGGCTTTTACCGCTACTAACCCACTTACCCTAACATCTACTGATGCTTTCTCGGTCTCGATCGCTGGCATTTTTAATGCATTTGGAAATCGTCCTGGGTTTGTGCTAAATATACCACCTGTTACCATACTACCTTTCTTCCAAGTGGTAACATCCTCTGCTGCTGGATTTAGGCTAATACCCCTAGATGCAGCCACCGCCACGGCCGTTAATGTCGCATACGCTCAATATAACGGGGGCTTGCAACTAGCGGTAGCTGGTGGCTTAATAACCCAATCAGAAGCCTCCAGAAGAACTATCAATTTTGTGGCAGGCGCTAATGCTCCTGTAATAACCGATGAATCCCTTACAAGTTTGGCAGCGTTAGGGCTTCCAAGCATGCGCCAAGCTGATGCTAACGATCGCTATCCATTAACTGCCAGTGCAGTGATTGGCACTCGACAAACACCTAACAATCCAAACTCAGTTATTGGTGTTGGAGTACCTGTGCCTGATCAATTCACACTAACATTTAGCGAACAGGTAAATGTTATCACAAGAACAGCGCAGCTAAACGGAATAATTGCTGCACAGGTTGCAGCAAGATCAAGCCTAACACTCGTTGATACGCATCCAGTATTTGCCAACCTTTTTGGTTTAATGCCCGCTCAAGCAACGGGTTTGGCATTGACGCCAGCAGGGGTGCAAGCAGCTGACGGTGTTTTAGGTATAAGGGTTGAAGGTGCTACATTAGTGCCATTGAGTTTAAGCGCAACCGCAATTTTCAGTAGCGTATTTTCTTCGGATGGAGTACACCCGAATGGTCAAGGTGCAGCGTTAATCGCAAACGAGGTCATTAAGGCCATCAATCAGCGCTTTAGTGCCACCGTCCCTCAGGCGAAAGTTTCCAATTATCCGTCTGTAAGAATCAACTGACGTTGAATGATATTTGATCTAAAAAAAAGGGCTTCGGCCCTTTTTTTATTGCTCAACTATTTTCAAGTCAATTACGTTTTGCTCAATACTTTGAGTATTTTTACTCAACACACTGATCAAAATGTCAAAATCATTCATTCGTACTCATTATCAAACAGTTACAGATAGGCTCAACGAACCAAGAAAGCTCATTCAGGCTATCTATGGCCCGCGTCAAGTGGGAAAAACCACTGTAGTGACACAAGTTTTAAGAGACTTAAAAAATCCGTATTTGTTTGTCTCAGCCGATGACACCAACTCTAATCCTGTATGGATTGACCAACAATGGAATACCGCCCGTGAACGCGTCAAGCAATTGGAGTCAGCTGATTTTATATTGGTGATTGACGAAATTCAAAAAATTGGCAATTGGAGCGAGGTGATTAAAAAGAATTGGGACTTGGATACGCAGCAAGGAACACAAGTCAAAGTTTTGTTGCTGGGCTCTTCGCGGTTGCTATTGCAACAAGGCCTCACTGAGTCATTGGCAGGTCGCTTCGAAACCATTTTTATGGGGCATTGGACGTTCCCAGAAATGAATGCAGCTTTTGGCTGGGACCCCAACACATATACTTGGTTTGGTGGCTACCCCGGAGCCGCTTCGCTAATCAATGACCCTGACCGATGGAGAAACTACGTTTCTGATTCCCTCATCGAATCCAGTATTTCGCGCGACATATTAATGCTCACACGTGTTGATAAGCCCGCCTTGATGCGGAAGCTCTTTGAATTGGGATGCACGTATTCCGGTCAGATTTTGTCTTACACCAAAATGCAAGGACAATTGCAAGATGCCGGAAACACCACTACGCTCGCCAACTATTTGCACCTGCTTGATACGGCAGGGTTATTAGGTGGACTTGAAAAATTTTCTTCTAACAAATTGTCCGTGCGCAGCTCCAGCCCGAAATTTCAAGTTCACAATAATGCCCTATTAACGGTGCAACGCTCCGAAACACTAAACGAAGCTCTTGCAAAGCCTGAATTGTGGGGTCGTTTTGTAGAGTCTTCCATCGGAGCATTTCTGATCAACGAATCGCTTCGCGACAAGTTTAATGTGCATTATTGGCGGCATCGAAACCACGAGGTAGATTTTGTGTTGGAACAACGTGGCAAAGTAATTGGATTGGAGATCAAATGTGGCGCAAAACAAAAGAACTCTGGGATGGCAGCCTTTCAAAAGGAAATGAAGCCAGACAAAGTCTTTTTGATCGGCAGCGGAGGTATGCCATGGCAAGAATTTTTACGAATGCGTCCTGCCGAATTGTTCTAGAATAACCGCTTGGCTATTTTATAAATAGGATCAGATTTGCCCATGGAGTAAAAATGCACCAAAGGCACACCAAACTTCATAAGTTCTTTTGATTGATTTACACACCACTCTATTCCTAATTGCTTAACCGCTGCATTATCTTTGCATTTCTCAATTTCATCGGCAAGCTCTTCGGGTAGATCAATGTGGAAAATCGTGGGGAGCACGTTAGCTTGCACCTTTGCCGTAATTGGCTTAATGCCCGGAATGATTGGAACGGTAATCCCGGCTTCCCTGCACTTATCAACAAAATCGAAATAGGCCTTATTATCGAAAAACATTTGAGTAACAATATACTCTGCGCCCAAGTCCACCTTGTTCTTTAAAAATTTTAAGTCCGTTTTCAGATTCGGAGAGGAAAAGTGCTTTTCAGGATAGCCTGATACACCAATGCAAAAATTAGTTGGTGTGGCGTGCTGCAAGTCTTCATCAATAAATTTACCGTTGTTCATGTTGACAATTTGCTCTACCAACTCGGATGCATATCGGTGGCCATCCGGTTCCGGTATAAATTTAGCTTCAGATTTAATGGCATCCCCCTGTAGCGCCAACACGTTATCAATGCCTAAGAATTGCAAATCGATTAACGCGTTTTCCGTCTCTTCTTTATTAAAGCCGCCACAAATAATGTGAGGAACAGTGTCTACTTTATAATGGTTTTGAATAGCTGCGCAAATACCCACTGTGCCCGGCCTCTTACGTGTTGATCTTTTCTCTAATAGCCCGTTCTCCTTTTTCTTGTACACATACTCTTCTCTGTGATACGTCACATCAATGAACGGAGGTTTGAATTCCATCAATGGGTCCATATTGTCAAACAAGGTTCTGATATTCTCTCCCTTCAAGGGCGGAAGAATTTCAAGACTAAAAAGAGTTCTGCCGTTGGCGTTTTTTATATGATCAGTTACTTTCATGTGCTGATGTGTTGATGTTTTTAAGTGTTGATGTTACTTTTTGTTTCGTAGATAACGAATGAGACCGAGAGTTATACTTTTGGTTTCTTCTGCTTTCTTACTTATCTCTATTATCTTATCTTCCGGTAAATAGTTCAAATCGATCAATACATAGGTAATGCTTTTTACTTCCATCGCGGAACTTTGTGCAATCTCCAAGAATCGGATAAACTCTTTATCGCTTCCCCTGCCAAATCCCTCAGCAATATTATTCATTGTCGACAAGGCTGCCCTTCTCATTTGACTTTTGGTATCAAAGTCCTTAACGAACTTCCCTTCTTCACAACCTACATAGACCATTTTCACTAGCTCTCTGGCTGCCTGCCAACATTTCAAGTATTCAAACTTCTCAATCTTTGCCACGACTAAAGACTATTTTTAAAACAAGAACATTTTGCAACCTCAACACTTCAACACGTCAACACGTCAAAACATCAACACTTTTCAATATGCTAAATTCGGACTCAACCACCTTTCCATTTCCTCTAAACTCATCCCCTTACGCTGAGCGTATTCTGCCACTTGGTCTTTCTCAATCTTCCCCAGTCCAAAATATTTTGATTCGGAGTGTGAAAAATAATAACCGCTTACTGCCGCAGTTGGAAACATAGCAAAAGACTCGGTTAAAGTGATACCTACTTCTTTTTCTGCTTCCAGCAATTCAAAAATTGTTCGCTTTTCAGTGTGGTCAGGACAAGCGGGGTAACCGGGGGCAGGACGAATACCTTGGTAGCTCTCTTTGATCATTTCTTCCGTGGTGAGGTTCTCATTGGCAGCATATCCCCAATATTCTTTCCTGACTTTTGCATGTAATAGTTCGGCAAATGCCTCGGCTAAACGATCAGCCAGCGCCTTTGCCATAATCTCTGCGTAATCGTCTTGCTTTGCTCTGGCTTCATCCACCAGTTTCTCTAATCCAATTCCCGTTGTCACTGCAAACATTCCAATGTAGTCCTCTTTTCCAGAACTCTGCGGGGCAACGAAATCTGAAAGGCAGAAATTGGGTAGGTCTCTCGCCTTCTTGTTTTGCTGGCGCAAAAAATGTAGAGTTGCAAGCTGATTCAAACCGTCTTTTGCATACAACTGCACATCATCCGTTTCAGTGCTATTGGCAGGATAAAAAGCCAATACGCCATTGGCCGATAACTTTCGTCCGGCAATGATTCTTCTTAACATTACCTGAGCGTCATCAAAAAGCTTTTGTGCCTCTACTCCTACTTTCTCGTCCTTGAAAATATCCGGATAACGACCAAATAGCATCCATGTCTGAAAGAAAGGAGTCCAGTCGATGTATTTTGCTATTTCTTCGAGCGGATAGTTAACTAGTACTTTTTTACCCAAGAAGCTCGGCTTGCTAATGGAGGTATTACTCCAGTTTATTTTGACTTTATTTTTTCTTGCTTCAGGGAGTGAGATGTAGTTCTTAGCTTGTTGCCTGCCCTCATGCTCACTTCTCAATTTGACGTACTCTTCTTTGACGCGGGATTTAAATGCACCTCTTGTATCGGGATTGATAAACTCGCTCGCAACAGGTACAGAACGAGAAGCATCTAATACATGAACCACGGGGCCACTATAGACAGGATCAATCTTCACGGCTGTATGAATCCGCGAAGTAGTAGCCCCACCTATTAGCAACGGCAAAACCATTCCTTCTCGCTCCATCTCTTTGGCCACATGGACCATTTCATCTAGTGAGGGCGTAATTAGACCGCTCAATCCTATGATGTCCACTTTCTCACGCTTGGCGGCCTCAATGATCTTTTCAGTGGGCACCATCACTCCAAGATCAACTACATCGTAGTTATTACACGACAATACAACTCCTACAATGTTCTTTCCAATATCATGAACATCTCCCTTTACGGTGGCCATGAGTATTTTGGCTGCTGCCTTTCCAACCTGGCCACTTCTAATTTTTTCTTCCTCTAAAAATGGTGTCAGGTAGGCTACCGCCTTCTTCATGACTCGGGCACTCTTCACGACCTGCGGCAAAAACATTTTTCCCGCACCAAAAAGATCACCCACTACATTCATTCCATTCATTAATGGCCCCTCAATCACATGCAGCGGCTTGTCAAACCTATGCCTGACTTCCTCAATGTCAGCTTCAATAAATTCAATCACCCCTTTCACCAACGAATGTGTCAATCTTTCTTCCACTGTGCCCTTCCTCCATTCATCATCTTGCTCTTTCTTCGTGGCTGAACCTTTCACAGTTTCAGCAAACTCAAGCAGGCGCTCGGTGGCATCTTCTCTCCTATTGAGCAGAACGTCTTCGACACGTTCAAGCAAATCTTTAGGAATATCATCGTATACAGCAAGCATGGCCGGATTGACAATGCCCATATCCATGCCTTCTTTGATAGCGTGATACAAGAAGACAGAATGCATCGCCTCGCGGACTAACTGATTTCCCCGAAAACTAAACGACACATTGCTTACTCCACCACTCACGTGTGCATGCGGTAGGTTGGTACGAATCCACTTAGTTGCTTTGAAGAAATCGAGTGCATAATTTCGATGCTCGTCAATTCCTGTTGCTACCGGGAAAATATTTGGATCAAAAATGATATCCTGTGGAGGGAAATTTATTTTCTGTGTGAGAATATCATACGCTCTTTTACAAATATCAATTCTTCGTTGGTAGGTATCTGCCTGGCCCACTTCGTCAAAAGCCATAACCACCGTTGCGGCACCATATCGCTTCACCAATTTTGCCTGACGAAGAAACTCTTCTTCACCAGCCTTTAAGCTGATGGAATTCACAATGCTTTTCCCTTGCAAACATTTTAATCCAGCTTCGATTACCTCCCACTTCGATGAATCGACCATTACAGGGATTCGACTTATTTCTGGCTCTGAAGCCATCAGGTTTAAGAACCGCACCATGGCAGATTCAGAATCCAACATGCCTTCGTCCATGTTTACATCAATTACCTGTGCCCCACCCCTTACTTGATCTAAAGCGACAGACAGCGCCTCATCAAATTTATCTTCTTTGATTAATTTTAGGAATTTGGCCGAGCCCGTAACATTGGTTCGTTCACCAATATTAACAAAGTTAGACGCAGGGGAAACAGTTACTGCTTCCAGTCCACTGAGTTTAAGAAAATGATCAGGCATTGACTACCACCTCCCTTGGTTTATACTTCTTTGCTAACTCCGCAATCACTTTAATATGGGCAGGCGTTGTGCCACAGCATCCGCCAAGAATATTTACCAACCCTTCTTTCAGGAATTCATCAATCTGACTTCCCATTTCATCTGGTCCCTCATCGTATTGCCCAAACTCATTTGGTAGACCAGCATTCGGGTAAGCGCTCACGAAAAACGGTGCTTGCTCATTCAGAATCTGTAAGTAAGGCCTTAGCTGCCTTGCCCCTAAAGCGCAATTCAACCCCACACTTAGTAAAGGTACATGCGAAACAGAAATCAAAAATGCTTCAGTGGTTTGTCCGGAAAGCGTTCGTCCACTTGCATCGGTAATAGTTCCTGAAACCATGATGGGTAATGTTTTACCTTCTTCATCAAAAAGTTCTTGAATGCCGAAGAGCGCTGCTTTCGCATTCAAGGTATCAAAAATAGTTTCTACTAAAAGGAGGTCTGCACCTCCATCCATCAGCCCCTTTACTTGTTCTTTGTAGGCGACCTTGAGCTGATCAAATGTTACGGCTCTGTATCCGGGATCATTCACATTGGGAGAAATAGAAAGAGTTCTGTTTGTGGGGCCAACTGCACCCGCCACAAATCTGGGCTTGCCGGGTTCTTTCTGAGTAAATTCCACTGCAACCTCTTTAGCAATTTTAGCGGATTGGAAATTTAGTTCGTAAACGATATGTTCTAAATAATAATCAGCCTGTGCGATAGTTGTTCCGCTGAAGGTATTTGTTTCAGCGATGTCTGCACCAGCCTCAAAATATTGAGCATGAATATCTTTAATGATGTCCGGCCGCGTAATGGATAACAAGTCATTGTTACCCTTCAACAAATGCGAATGATTTTTAAAACGATCGCCCCGGAAATCTTCTTCTTCTAATTTGTGGCGCTGGATCATCGTGCCCATGGCACCATCCAAAATAAGAATTCGTTCTTTTAAAATGTCTTCAATTTTCTTCACTCTTTCTCACGATTTAGTTTCGTGCTTATCCAGAAAGAGCCTTAGTGAATGGCCACTTATCTTCTCCGCATTTCGCAGAAGGGAGTTAGCACCAAGTTATTGGCAAGGTTGCTAAGACTTCATCGGGCCCTGTCCCTCGGTCTTTCTGGATAAGCAGTGCAAAGAAAAGCAATCTTGTAGTAATTAAAAAGTCATAATGCTTAATTTGCGGTCTCAAACAACCGTTGCCTGTGAAGCTTGCCGCCATCGATATCGGATCCAATGCCATCAGGCTTCAAATCTCGACCATACTAGAAGGTGGAGAAAAAATGCTTTTTAAGAAATTGGAATACGTTCGTTTTCCTCTTCGTCTTGGACATGACGTATTCACTACCAACCGCATTAGCGATGCGAGTTTAGCTAAGTTCAAAAAGCTGATGAAGGCATATAAACTTCTGCTGGAACTGTATGAAGTAGATGATTATATGTTTTGCGCTACTTCAGCCATGCGTGAATCAGAAAACGGAGAAGAGGTAGCCCGGCAAGTGAAAGAAGAGCTTGGCGTTACCATCAATATTATCGATGGTCACCTCGAGGCGGAATTCATTAACAAGGCAATCTTCTCCTATTTAGGGAATGAGACCTACCTGCACATTGATGTGGGCGGTGGAAGCACCGAGTTGAATCTTTTTGTAAAAGGAAAGAAAATAAAGACCAGGTCATTTAAAATAGGTTCTGTAAGAATACTCGAGCACCATGATTCACCGGTTATGTGGGAAGACATGGAGCGTTGGGTGCGCGAGAATGTTAAACTGTCCTATGGTAAAGTTACTGCCGTTGGAACCGGTGGAAACATATCTAAAATTTTTGAGTTAGCTCAAAAGAAACCGGGTGCTACACTATCTCTCAAAAAAGTAAAAGCCATTAAAGAAGAGATTGAGTCGCTGACGATTGATCAACGAATTTATCAGCTTCAAATGAATCCAGATCGTGCTGATGTAATCGTTCCTGCGAGCGGTATTTATATCAAAGTGATGGAGTGGGCTCACTCCAACAGTATCATTGTTCCTGATGTAGGATTGAAAGACGGAATCCTTCTTCACGTACTGGAGAGAAATATCCAACAGAAAAAAATTGAGTTCAAAAAGTAGGACAGAACTTACTAAAAGTCATCTCAAAAAACTTTCTGTCCAGGCAATTTAAGTTGAAAATCTAGGTTTCGACAAGCTCAACCTGACACGATTTTCTAGAACAACTTTACATCCTGAAATATCTCTTTTGTAACTTTATAGAACTCTTTATGGATGTTGAAAGGTGGTTCACCGTTTAATTCCTTGATCTTGTAGGTACCATCTTCGCACATCACATACGAATTGACATTGTCTTTCAAGTTATATCGTAGGATATTCATCGCTTGTTTACGAAGCATGTCCGATTCAAGACGAAAAAGAGACTCAATTCTTCTGTCAAAACTTCGTACCATTGCATCGGCACTACCCACGTACACTTTGGGAGCACCATCGTTGTGGAAGTAATAAATCCTAGAGTGCTCTAAATACTCACCCACTACAGAAACAACCTCGATGTTTTCACTTAGCCCTTTTCTACCGGGCCGCAAGCAGCACATGCCTCGCACAATCAGCTTGATTGAAACTCCTGCTATTGATGCCTCATACAAGCAATTGATAAAGTCGTTATCCTGTATTGAATTGAGTTTGATGATAATGCCTGCCGTTTTTCCATTTCGGGCATTCTCCGCTTCGCAGCGAACTATATGCATTAGCTGATTGCGCATATCGCGTGGCGATGTAATCAGATTTTTGTAAGTAGTTGGATGGGAATGACCCGTTATGACATTGAAAAACTCCGATACATCATTGGCATAGGAATCGTTGGTACTCAAGATACCCACATCTGTATAAAAGCGTGAGGTGGTCTCGTTGTAGTTCCCGCTGGAGAGATGGACATACCGATACACACGATCCGGTTCATTTCGAACGATCAACAATAACTTTGTATGCGTCTTGAGACTGCTAACTCCATAGATCACAAAGCAACCCGCCTGTTGCAATTTCTTTGCTTCCCGAATATTATTCTCCTCGTCAAACCTGGCTTTTACTTCAAAGAGAACAGATACATGTTTACCATTCTCAGCGGCTTTAAGCAAAGCGGCACTCACTCTGGAATCTCCCTTGGCTAATCGGTAGATGGTAATCTTAATGGAAAGCACGAATGGATCATCAGCGGCCTTTTCTAACAACTCCAATACTGGTTCCATGGAGTTGTAGGGGTGATGCATCAGAATGTCGCGTTCCTTTAGCACCTCAAACAAATCTCGTGTACCTAATTCCGGGAACGATACCGGTTTTACTTGAGGGGGAAGTTGCAGCCGCTTGCTCTTGAACTCGGGATGCCCCACTACTTGGTTGAGGCCTGCATAGTCGATCATTCCATCGTTAGGAATCTTGAAAATATTAAGGTCGTCTAAATCCCACTGTATCTTCAAAAGCCTGATCAGCCATGGATCTGGGTTCTCCTGGATATCCATTCGTACTACTCGGCCAGATCTTCTGGTTTGTAGTTTTCTCTTTAACTCTTCGAGAAAGTTAGACTCTATGTCCTCGCTTTCTTCCAGCGTAAAATCGCCATTTCGATTAATCCTAAAAAGGTTGATACTTTTGATCTCCACATTTCGAAATAGGTGGTGAATGTTGTATCTGATTATTTCCTCAACTGGAACAAATTGCAGCACATTATCGAAACTCAGTATTTCATAAAACCTCGGGATATTGCTGGGTACCTGAATGAAAGAAACACGCAGCTGATTATTTACATCTTGAGGTGCTACCGTCACTACACCAAACAAAAGGCGGTTATTTTTTAGTATCGGAAATGTATGGTAGTTATCAAACAACATGGGCGTCAACATCGGATAGATGGTGCGCTGAAAATATTGATCTACTCGATTCTGGTCTTCTTTTGAAAGCGATGGGTAGGCTGATATCTTAAAATTATTTTTTTCAAATAGGGGTTTTAATTTTTTGATAAAATAATCATGCTGCTCGTCTACGAATTTGTGTATTTCGCTTAAGAGATATTCGCGGAATGGTGTTTCACGCAAACCGCTATAATCGAAGCGTTCTTTGCCGTAATCAAGATAGTTGTAAAGGCTGCCAAGCCGGATCGTACAAAACTCATCTAAGTTAGAAGCTGTAATGGCCAAGAATTTCAAACGATCAAAAACACTTCGGTCAATGTGCTTCGCCTGATCTAGCACACGGTAGTTGAATTGAAGCCAACTCAAATCGCGGCTTATGAAACGACTCTCAAAAATCTGATTGACAATGGACGTTTCATTTTGTCCGGTTAGAGGCACACTTTCCATAATTCTACCACAAAGCTTTTACCTCCAAAGATGAAGATTTTTCCAATTAAAATAAGATTTCGAATGTTACCGAATGGAGAACTTCTTTTTCAATCTCCATCCTTCTCTAAATGTCGATTTTTGCGTACTTGGCGTTGCGTTCAATAAAGTCGCGTCTTGGAGCTACCTCATCTCCCATCAGCATAGAAAACAAATGATCAGCCTCGGCTGCTGATTCAATGTTCACTTGCTTTAGCGTGCGCTTAGTTGGATCCATAGTTGTCGTCCACAATTGTTCTGGGTTCATTTCACCCAGACCTTTATAGCGCTGAACACCCACGCTGTCCTCATTGCCGCCCTTGCTCATTTCTTTGATCAATGCATCGCGCTGCTCTTCGTTCCAGCAATAGTTTTCTACCTTTCCTTTTTTTAATTGATACAAAGGTGGCAGGGCAATGTAAACATAGCCCTGCTCGATGAGCCCGCGCATGTAGCGAAAAAAGAACGTGAGTATTAGGGTGCGTATATGACTACCATCCACGTCAGCATCCGTCATGATGATTACTTTGTGGTATCGCAACTTACCTAAGTTTAGTGCCTTACTATCTTCTGCATTTCCAAACGTGATACCAAGTGCAGTGATCATGTTCTTGATCTCCTCGTTCTCATAAATTCTATGTTCTTGTGCTTTCTCAACATTCAATATTTTTCCGCGCAATGGCAGAATAGCCTGAAAATTTCGGTCGCGACCTTGCTTTGCTGAACCACCAGCAGAGTCACCTTCCACCAAATACAATTCACAAATAGCGGGATCCGAACTGGCACAATCGGCCAATTTGCCGGGCAGGCCGGTGCCGGAAAGGACATTTTTACGCTGCACCATTTCACGCGCCTTCTTTGCAGCAATCCTCGCTTGTGCTGCTAGAATAACTTTACTGACAATTAGCTTTGCCTCTCGCGGATTCTCTTCTAAAAAGTTTTGAAGCATCTCGCCTACCGTTGTGTCAACCACGCCCATGGCTTCTGAATTGCCCAGTTTGGTTTTGGTCTGCCCTTCAAACTGAGGCTCTTGAACTTTTATGGAAATCACTGCTGTTAATCCTTCCCTAAAATCATCGCCAGATATTTCTACTTTTGCTTTCTCCAACAATCCAGACTTGTCGGCATACGCCTTTAACGTGCGCGTGAGTGCTCTGCGGAAACCAGCTACGTGAGTACCTCCCTCATGGGTGTTAATGTTGTTCACATAAGATACCAGGTTCTCACTGTAAGACGTGTTGTAACCCATTGCCACCTGAACGGGTATTTCTGATTTGGTGTTCTCAATGTAAATCGGGTTGGCAATCAATTTGTCTTTCGTTGAGTCCAAATACTCAACAAACTCGCGCAAACCCCCAATAGACAAGAAAGCAGTTGACTTTGGCGCGCCATGCTCGTCCTTCTCACGCATGTCTTTCAGATTGAGCTTAATGCCCGGATTCAGAAAGGCCAGTTCGCGCAAGCGGGACGCAATGGTCTCGAAATTGTATTCCTGAGAAAGGACAAAAATCTCATGATCTGGCTTAAAATGAACAGTGGTTCCCCTTTTTTCAGACTCTCCGATTACTCTTACCGGATACTGAGGTACGCCTCTATGATACTCTTGCTCAAATATTTTGCCTTCGCGGTAGACAGTGGCAGTGAGAACGGCAGATAGTGCATTTACGCACGAAACACCCACACCGTGTAATCCACCAGAAACCTTGTAGGTGTCTTTGTCAAACTTTCCACCAGCATGAAGGACAGTCATAACCACCTCTAGTGCACTTCTTTTCTCTTTTTCGTGCATATCGGTGGGTATGCCCCGACCGTTATCTTCCACGGTAATAGAATTGTCCTCATTGATGACCACATGAATATCATCGCAATAACCTGCCAAAGCCTCATCAATGGAGTTATCAACTACCTCATTTACCAAGTGATGCAAGCCCTTTACTCCGATGTCGCCAATGTACATGGCTGGTCGTTTCCTAACCGCCTCTAACCCTTCTAAAACCTGAATATTATTCGCTGAATAGTTCGATTCGTTTCTTTCCTTTCCTTCGTTCATTTCTGTTATTTAAAATACCCGCGAAAATACGTTTTTTAATAGTATTTACCGCATTTTTTCGGGGCGAAAACAGGAGATTTTCGAGGCCAATTTCAACAAGGGAATGACCACTTGGAATTGTGCTTTTAACTCAATAAATTTCATTATAAACAAACAAAACATGAAGCAATTTTCAACCCTTGTTATGGGGCTACTCATTTTTGCCTACGGCTATTCGCAGTCGGTAGTTGAAATTATTTCGGTAGACGAAAAAGGCAATAAAAGGTCGATCAAAACAAATCGTCCGGATACGTTGATCAGGAAAGGAACTAAGGTTTTTCAAACTGCTAACCCGTCTTCTAGCGAACAGCCAATTTTTAAAACCGCTTCAGACTCTATTCAATTTCATTTGATTGACAAAGCCTTTCGCGAAAGCATTAATAAGATGGATGCGAAAGCGGCTGATAGTCTTTCTGAATTGTTGCGAAAGCAGTACCAGACAGGAATCATTGGCTTTCGGAAAGTCTATCATGCTAACGAGTCATTTTTCGTCTATGACAGTCTTGCGCAGATCAAAGATCGATCGTCCATTACCAGATTGAGTATCGGTAAACTAAAATCTAATCGTGTCCCTGCTGATGTGCTGACGTGCAAAAATCTGGTGGAATTGGAGCTGGTAAACACAGACATCTCCCGTATTCAGCGAAAGTTGAGAAAATTGCCGCACCTGCAAACCATCTATATCATCAACAACAAGGCGAGGCAACCGCTTAAGCTGGGAAAAAATGCGACTATCAAAAATTTGATCTTTAGAGGAAACAATTCTTTGAGTTTGCCGAAAGACTTTAGCGCTTTGCAAGAGCTAACAAAACTTGATTTGGCTCAGAATACCTTGGTCTATTTCCCGAAGGGCCTTGCCAAAAATAGAAATTTAAAAGAACTGATTCTGACCGAAAATGCGCTCACTCTTGAAGAAAGGTCGATGCCCGTTTACCCTTCCCTCGAAAAATTAGACGTAGGCAAAAATCATATTAAAACACTTCCTTCTTCCATTGGTGGGTTTGTTGGACTGAAGCAATTAAAATTCAACAATAACAGCATCTCAACGATACCTGAGGAGATCGGCAATCTAAAAAAATTAGAACAGTTGTCGTTCTACAATAATCAGGTGGCTGAGCTACCAAAAGGCATTTACCAACTTCCATCTCTGAAAGAAATTGATTTGTATTACAACCAGTTGAAGAGGTTGGATTCCGAGGTTAGTCAATGGAAAAAATTGGAAGTGTTATACTTGGCATTCAATCAGCTCTATTCGTTACCCGAAAATCTGGGAGAACTTCAGAATCTCGAAGAGTTATACTTACACAACAATCGCCTAAGTGAAGTACCTACAAGCGTGGGGCAGTTACAGCGATTGAAGGTGCTACGGATTAACAACAATCTGATGACCAATCTACCTCCATCACTATCTCAACTGGCTTTATTAGAAAACCTAGATATTTCAAACAATAACCTTACGGAGACACCTGAAAAGTTCTTTCAATTTCAAAAACTGAAAATTCTTTCGCTTGTTGCCAACCCCTGGGATACCGAAGCTAAAAAGCGACTTGATTCAATTGCCAGCAAATTCCGTGAACGTGGTACTATTGTTAACCTGACCACGTTTGGCGAGATTGGCGATTGAACGATTCCGCAGCTACTTTTTCAATATCACCTTATTCTTTACCACTTTCTTTTCGTCCTCTGAGCCGTCAGCCAGCAACTGCACCTTTGCCTTTTGTAGTTCCTCCTTTTGAGCAGGGCTAACTGTTGGGTAACTTGCATCTAATCTAGAAAACTCTTTGGATATAATTTCTGCAATAGCAAGGCGAGCATACCACTTATCATCAGCTGGAATGATAAACCAAGGTGCTGAATCTGTCGCAGTTTCAAAAAGGGCTTTTTCATATGCCTTTTGGTAATCATCCCAGAACGCTCGCTCTTTCAAATCACTCAATGAAAACTTCCAGTTCTTTGAGGGGTCATCGATGCGTTCCAAAAAGCGTTTTTTCTGTTCCTTTTTCGAAACGTGCAAGAAAAACTTCATAATCACAGTCCCATTTTCAGTCAGGTTTTTTTCGAATCGCCTAATCTGCATGTAGCGCATATCCCAAAAATCATCATCTATTTTTTTAACTGTTTCAATGCCCGGGATATTCTCATTCAATATCCACTCTGGATGAACTTTAGTTACCAATACATTTTCGTAATGAGACCGGTTGTGAATGGCTATTTCTCCATGCGCAGGGAGTGCAAGCTGGTGTCTCCACAAATAGTAATGATCCAGTTCTACAGAATTGGGTGCTTTGAAACTATACACTTTTACACCCAAGGGATTAAACCCAGACATGATATGTTTAACTGCCCCGTCCTTTCCCGCTGCATCCATCGCCTGTAGAATAATTAAAACGCTGTACCTGTTGTGAGCATATAATTTGTCTTGCACCTCGGCCAAGTGCTTTCGGCTAGATTCGAGCATCTCCTCGGCTTCTTGCTTCGAAAGAATCTTACGTTCATACTTGGTTGGGAAATCTTTTAGTTTAACCTTTTTACCGGGTATTACCTGATGATCTTTGATTACTAACTTGCCTTTAACCATAATTGGGTTGTGTAGTAGTTGAAAGCTATACATTTCGTATTAATTCACATATGACAAAGATCAGTTTCTTAAAAAAAATAGATTCCTGACTAGCTCTGGAATTGGTTTTTTACTAAATTTCTCTAGTCTACCAAATAACCAACACTCCCCATGAATGCAATTACAAAATTCCTCATTTTGGCCTTCTGGATGTTCAGTCAACTGTCCTCCACTTTTGCTCAAACCAAAGAAGTAGACGCCATTAAGGCGGTGATTTCGAAAGAAACTTCATCCTATTTTAATGTGGATTATAAAGGCTGGGCGGACACCTGGCAGAAGGTTTCTTATGCGTACTGGTCTTATTCGGATTCTACCAATACAAGTTTTGTTGAGGGATGGGATGCACTCAATAACAGTAAAGTAAGTTACTTCAAGAATTCAAAACCTTCTCGTGCCACTATCACCAATGAGTGGCAGGAAGTAAGGATATATGGAAATGGTGCTTACGTCCGTTTTATTCAACGAGTGAAAGACGATATCGATCGGGATGAGACCTCGCAAATGCGGGTGTTGGAAAAGACGAAAGAGGGATGGAAAGTAATTTGCGTGGCCGCTATTGCTCGTTACCCTAAAGAGTAGCCCACCACATCTACTCTACTTTTACTCCGAGGTTATCGCCCAGTAAATTGAATTGACTGATCCATTCTTCTGGAAGATCCTGCTTCTTACTACTCTTGTTTTCTACAGACATTTCAAAATAGAGATTCTGGCTTTGATGAAGGTTCGGGTCGAGTTTAAGTTTTTTCATCACTGGAAAAAGACGATTTAGGCGCTCAATTCTTTTCACATTATGCCGCTCCGCCCTTACTCGCTTGATCTCTTTGAAAATACTATCGCCAGCCAATCGCTCGACTTTGTCTGTGTCTTCAATTTTTAAATTCCAATGATCCAGCTCAGTAACTATTCTCTCCAACGATTTTACATTTATTTTATCAGGTTGAAAACATTTCAATAGATCTGCATTGAGAATATACTCAAAAGTTGTGCGGTAAGCTTTTGGAATAGGAATATCGTTATTTGATAGCGCATTGACCAAAGGGTAATCTCTGTTATACGTTCTACGAAGAGAACTTTCTAAATCTTCCATCCCCTGATGGGAAATGGCATCAAGGATTTTTCGCTTCTCTTCTTTAAATAATGACCAGATCGAATATTTCTCCGATCCGAAATAGGTTTGCATAATGCTTATTACATCCGCCAAGCGCCCTTCCTCGAATGCGTTCACCATCCGAAACTGCATCCCAAAGAAATTGTCCAGTTCAATATCAAGCGAAAGGTTACCTATCAGATCGTGCTTGCCAAGATAGATTACGGCAAACGCAAATTTCTTTTCAGAACGGGTTACCAGCGACTGTACTTTGGTTATACCCGTAACGAGCTTCTGTTCTCCAGCTTCCTTTTTTACAAAAAACTCATTGGTTGCTTTGTAATTAAATAAGGGAAGGTTTTCAGGGTCATCTTCGAAAATAGAAGAAACGGCATAGTGCATTCCCACTCTTGTCAAATTTGTCTTTGAAGGTAATACCAGTTTGCGAAAAACGTTTCCACCATTCTCGTAGGTGGCCACATTACTTGGGGCTAACTCCAATCGTGTTAAAAATTCAGCCTCTAAATCTTTTTCAGTAAGCTGCTTGGAAAGCTGAATTGCGCGACAAGCATATTGAATAACCTGCACGGTTTCAATACCCGAAATTTCATCAAAGAACCAACCGCAGCTCGTGTACATCAGCATCGCGTGACGCTGGAGCTCCATCAATCGCAGTGCTTTATTCACATCAATCTGTTCGTTGAGACCATGCAATCGAATAAATCGGTTGACGTTCTCATCGGTTCGCTTCAATACAACTTTGATGTATTCATTTCGGGCCTCCCAGGGATCTTTAAAAAAGTTGCTCGCCTCAGACTCAAAAATAACAGACAGAGTATCCCTCAACCAATCGAGCGCATCCCGCAGTGGCTTGCGCCACGTTTGTGTATACCCTGGCTTTCCTGAGTTGCATCCACAGTTTTCACGCCAACGCTCCACACCATGGACACAACTCCACGAACTATCTTCAATGATCTGAGCTTCTAACTCTGGCTCGAATTGCGCTGCATAAGAAGCGTAGTTGATTAAACTTACATCTTTATGCTTTTCAATAAAATCGAGAGCGAAAGCAAGTGCCATTTCCCCATGCTTATGGTGGTGACCATATGTTTCTCCATCTGTAGCGATGTGTACCAATTGATTCGATTGATCGCTTTGATCCAATGCGTTAATCAATCGCTCTGCAAATGCACGTCCATCGTTGAGCAATCCATTAAAAGCCACCGACTGAGAGATATTACCATCATAAAAAAACAATATGATACTTTTACCCGATGGTAAATTGCAACGGTATGACTTGCGTGTGTTGATGGTTTGATCATTCACACTTGTCCAATCCTTATCTCCGATTTTTCGGATGGATTTTGCTTGACGAGGAGCCAGTACCGTAAACGAAATTCCCTGCTCCGCCAAAATCTCGAGTGACTCCGTATCAACCGCGGTTTCCGCCAGCCACATACCTTCCGGTTTTCTTCTAAATCTTTTCTCAAAATCGCGGATACCCCAGATCACCTGAGTCTCCTTATCTCTGCGATTAGCCAGCGGCATTATCATGTGATTAAATACCTGCGCCATCGCTGAACCATGTCCATCAAAACGTTCGATACTCTCTCGATCCGCTTCCAAAATGCCCTCGTAGGTTTCTTTGTCATAAACTTCCATCCAGGAGAGAAGTGTTGGTCCAAAGTTAAAGCTGATGCGAGCGTAGTTATTTGTAATGTTCTTTATCACGCCCCCTACTTTATCCAGTATTCGGGAAGCGGTGTTGGGACCATAGCACTCTGCACTAATCCGTTCGTTCCAGTCGTGGTAGGGATGTGCGCTATCTTGAATTTCAATCACCTCTAACCATGCGTTCTCGCGAGGTGGTTGGTAAAAATGACCATGTATACAGATAAACTTATTGGAAGCCACTCGTAAAATCAATTAGGTGAAAACAATACAGAAAATGACGTCATTACTCAATCTAAATCGAATTCAGCCATTTCCTCATTGAGCTTTAGAATCGTCATTCCCAATGGTGGCAGGGTGATCGCAACTGAATTATCTTTACCATGATACTTAACAGGTGTTGTATACAGCAAGCCAGAGTTTAACACTCCACTCCCACCATACTTGCTATCGTCTGAGTTGAATACTTCTTTCCAGGTGCCACGATAGGGTACCCCAATCCGATAAAGTTGTCGTGTGGCTGGTGTGAAATTACAAACCACCATCATCAACTCCTCTTTGCTATCCGCTTTCCGGATATAAACGATTACACTATTTTCACGATCTCCATAGTCTGACCATTCGAATCCTTTTCCATCGAATGAATATTTATAGAGCGCTGTTTCATTCTTGTAAAGAGCATTTAGATCTTTGGTTAGCTTGAGAATTCCCTGATGAGGCCCATAGTTCAACGCATCCCAGTCTATACTTCGATCATGATTCCATTCGGAGGTCTGGCCAAATTCGCCCCCCATAAAAACCAACTTAGTGCCAGGGTGAGTAAACATGTAAGAAAACATCAACCGCAGATTGGCAAACTTGCGCCATTCATCTCCCTGCATACGGCCTAGCAATGAACCTTTTCCGTGAACTACTTCGTCATGCGATAGCGGGAGCATGAAGTTTTCGGTAAAGGCGTAGATAATACTAAACGTAATCTCGTCCTGATGGTACTTACGGTGAATGGGATCTAACTTAAAATAGTGGAGCGTATCATGCATCCATCCCATCATCCATTTCTGTCCAAATCCTAATCCTCCCAAATAGGTCGGCTTTGAAACACTGGGCCATGCTGTTGACTCTTCTGCGATCGTTACCGCATCAGGATGATTGGCATAAACCACTTCATTGAACTCTTTCAAGAACGAAATCGCTTCCAGGTTTTCGTTACCACCATATTGATTAGGGATCCACTCCCCTGCTTTTCTCGAATAATCCAAATAAAGCATCGAGGCCACTGCATCAACACGCAGTCCGTCTGCATGGAAAACATCTATCCAAAACAAAGCATTGCTGATCAAGAACGATCGCACTTCGTTTCGCCCGTAGTTGTAAATGTAACTGCTCCAATCAGGATGAAATCCTTTTCGTGGATCAGCATGTTCATACAAGTTGGTTCCATCGAATTTATACAAACCATGTGCATCTCCCGGAAAATGTGAAGGCACCCAGTCCAAGATCACTCCTATTTCAGCTTTATGCAATGCATCAATGAATGCCATGAACTCTTGCGGATTTCCAAATCGGCTGGTTGGAGCAAAGTAGCCTGTCAATTGATAACCCCACGAACCAAAAAAAGGATGTTCCATTACAGGAAGTAATTCAACATGCGTGAAGCCTGCCTCTTTCACGTAGTACACCAATTCATCGGCAAGCTCTTTATAACTTAGCGAACGATTTCCGTCCTCTAGTTTTCTTCGCCAACTTCCTAAATGCACTTCGTAAACGGAATAAGGTTTCGGTTTTCCTATCGACTTTTTCCGTTCATTCAACCATACGCTGTCTTTCCATTTGTATTCATGATCCCACACGATAGAAGCGGTGGCCGGAGCAATCTCTGCATAGAAAGCAAATGGGTCTGCTTTTTCTAAATACTCGCCTGTATTGGAATGGATTGCATATTTGTAGGCTTCACCTTTGCCGATGCCTGCGAAAAAACCTTCCCAGATTCCCGACTCATCCCAACGAGGAGTAAGTTTATGATCATTATTGTTCCAATGGTTAAAATTTCCAATTACAGAAACGGCTCTGGCGTTAGGCGCCCAAACCGCGAAGTAGGTACCGGACTGATCTTTGAAGGTGGCCGGGTGGGCACCCAGCTTTTCATATAACTTAAAGTGTTTGCCAGATCTGAACAAATGAATGTCAAAATCAGTCAATAAACTGAAGTATTCCGGCTCTTCAGTCTTGCTTTTTGATGCTGCTTTTTTGCTCATAATATTGGAGTTAACACTATTTCTTTTTCTTATTCAGCTCTTTCGCTTCCATGTATCTTCGCATCTGATAGCGAATACCTCGCAGCGGTATATTTACCCAATCAGGGCGGCCGTTTAATTCATAGCCTAATTCATAGACAGCTTTTTCTAACAGGTACGTTCGAATTAATACCTCACCCTCCGGTGAAAGAGATTTTTCCATACCCATTTTTTCGAGATAGGCACCCAAATAGAACCGACTAACATAATGCTGCCACTGCTCGGCCCATTGCTCTAAAAACTCAATGTCTTTTTCCCTATAATTTTCGTTCAGTAAAATCTTTCCAAAAGCGGCATAATGGAATGAGCGCATCATGCCAGCAACATCTTTCAACGGACTCTTTTTTAGTCTTCGTTCACTAAAACTAAATCCCGGTTCGCCTTCAAAATCAATAATAATGAAATCCTTTCCTGTAAAAAGTACCTGCCCCAAATGGTAATCTCCATGGATACGGGTTTTGATCGCATTAATTCGGGTTTGATAAATCAGGCTAAAGCATTCCAAAATGGTATCTTCCATCTCCAATACTTCCTTACCTAGCTTTTGTGTCTCTTGATCCAACTTGGGCATTGTTTGCTCCAAAAGTTTAAATCGATCGCGCAATAATTTTCGCAAGGTTGAATAAAGCGAACGTTGGTAGTTCGCAGTGAAGTACTCTGGTGAAAAGGGTGGAGTCGATTTGTCAGAAGCGAGCGCTAAATGCATTTCGGCTGTTCGTTGACCTAGCCGGACTACTCTCTCATAAAATCCTCTCCCGATAAACTCTTGTATCAACTCAGGAGCTTCCTCAAACTTAATTGCATCCCTGTTGATCAGCTTGGGCAACTTTTCTTTCTTCGCTTTTGCAATTACCCGTTCGTAAAACCGGCCTACTGAATCAATAGTCATTACCCATGAATCTCCTTGATTCTCTACTTTCTCTTGCAAGAGTCCGAACACCGTTGTCTTCCCTTCATTGTCGCGATACTCGATGCTTCCTGCATACTTTGGCGCGTTTCTAAAACTTGTGTTTTCTGAAAGGAACCGAACAATTTCCAAGTCGGGGTTGATTTCATTTTCAATCTTTCGATAGAATTTGAAAAAGAACTGATCATTGTAAATAATGGCCGTATTGCTCTGATCTGCTTTTAAGATTTTTGATTCTATCTTGTCGGCATTCAGTTTGGTATAAACGCTTGAGTTAAACTCGAGCGTGCCGCCATCATCCTTGATTCTTACTTTGCGATCCATACTTCCGAACAAGAAATCGCGGAACGTACGGTCATAGCTACTATCTAAAATAAACCCTGCTTTACCCTGTATTTCGGCTCTGCTGATAACACTCTGTGCGGTGTACTCTACCTTGTCAAACATGCTGTCCGAGGGAACAAAACACATGGGCAAGAAATACAATTCCGGCAAGCGTTGCACATAGTCAACTTGAATGATCGTCATAAAATGAGTCTCCCCCTCCACCTTCACTGGAATAACTTTATGAATGTTCATCTTGCTGATGACCTTCGCTTTGCCGCCAAACCACCGGCATTTCTTCATGAAGGGCTGCAAAATTTTTCTCTCAAGTACTCTTACCTCGTTGTAATTGTTAAATAGCTTCTCCCAGGAGATGTCCGTTTCAAACAGAAACAATTCAGTATTGGAAGTAGCTACGTTTTTCTTTTCAGATACATCTGCCTGAAACCAAAAGTAACCGTAGGGGCCAATGGTAATTGGATACTCACCGTCCCCCACATTCAAGAATCTGTTTTGGCTAAAAACTTCGGTGACATCACAATCTTTATAATCGGAGAGATTGAGCGTTGTCGCTTGGGAAAACTGGGACAAATTCGCAACCACAATGATTTTTTGATCCTGATATGTCCTTGCAAAAGACAGGACCTTCGCATTGGAACTCTCAATAAATTTTAAATCTCCACGCCCGAATACGTTTAATCGCTTGCGCATGGCCAGCACATTTTTCACCCACCACACTAGTGAGGAAGGATTTTCTTCTAACGTAGCAACGTTAAGCGATTCATAACGATAAACGGGATCAGTGATTACCGGTAAGAATAGTCGCTGTGGGTTGGCGTCTGAGAAACCGGCATTGATGTTAACATTCCACTGCATCGGTGTTCGAACTCCAAATCGATCGCCCAGGTAGACATTATCACCCATACCAATCTCATCGCCATAGTATAAAACAGGCGTGCCCGGTAACGAAAACATAATCGTGTAGAGCAATTCTATTTTGCGTCTATCGTTGTTAAGCAAAGGAGCAAGTCGCCTTCTGATACCTGCATTGTGTTTTGTATTTGGATCTTTCGCGTAGGCTTTAAACAGGTAGTCCTTCTCCTCTTCGGTCACCATATCCAGACCAATCTCGTCATGGTTTCTTAAAAAAAGAGCCCACTGACTGTTGGGTGGCGTTTGAGGTGTCTGCTCAATGATATCAATGATCGGATAACTGTCTTCTGTACGTAAGCCCAGAAATAGCCGAGGCATTAATGGGTAATTAAAGCTCATGTGACACTCCTGCCCTTCGCCAAAGTATTGCGCAGCATCTTCAGGCCATAAGTTTGCCTCAGCTATTAGTACACGATCTTCATAATGCTTGTCTATATGCAAGCGCAGCCGTTTCAAAAAGGCATGAGTCTGTGGGAGGTTCTCGCAATTTGTTCCTTCCTCTTCAAACAAAAATGGTACTGAGGGCAACCGAAATCCGTCTACACCCATTTTCATCCAGAAATCAACCACCTTAATCATTTCCAACTGTACCTCAGGATTGTCGAAATTCAACTCAGGCTGGTGTCGATAGAAGCGATGCCAGAAGTACGCTTTGGCTTCGTTATCCCACGACCAGTTAGAGGCTTCCTCGTCCTGAAACATAACCCGTGCTTCTTTGTACTTGTCTGGTGTATCACTCCAAACGTAATAGTCTTTATACTTCGAACCTGATCGCGCCTTTCGCGATTTTTGAAACCACGGATGCTGATCCGAGGTATGGTTCATAATCAGTTCAGTGATGACTTTGATACCCCTTCGGTGTGCTTCTTTTAAAAATAGTTTAAAGTCTGCTAACGTGCCGTAGTCTGGATGGATGTCACAGTATTCGCTCACATCAAAACCGTCATCCTTCAATGGAGAAGGAAAGAACGGCAAGAGCCAAATCGTGTTGATTCCGAGATCTTCTAGGTAATCGAGTTTTTGAACAAGACCGGGAAAATCACCAATGCCATCACTATTACTATCGTAGAAAGCCCTAACGCTTAGCTCGTATATAATCGCATCTTTAAACCAAAGGGGGTTGTTTTTTCCAGTCGGCATACGTTACATGTTTGACTCGTGAACTTCCAACTGCAACACATGGAACGGGATCTTACTCGGATTCAACTCCACGAAATTCCACTCTTGGGTCCACGTATAATATTCGTCTGTGATGAGGTCTTTCAATTTTAGATTGATCTTATCACCAAGTCTGAGACGCTCTTTTGGCAATTGCACATAACCAGATTGTTTTCCGTTTGGATCTAAGTTGACCACGACTAAAATAATGTTCGACAAATCATCGGTGGCTTTTATATAAGCTATCAGTTGATCATTTTCAATGGGGCAAAACTGCAGGTTCCAGGTAGATTGAAGGGCCGCATTTTCTTTGCGAATCTTGTTAAGCAAGCTCATAATATCGGTCATCCGATTGGTTCTTTTCCAATCGTAATGACGCACTTCATACTTCTCAGAATTATAGTATTCTTCTTTGCCTTCTATCGGCATGTTTTCCAGAAATTCGTAGGAAGGCCCATAAACGCCATAGTTAGAAGAAAGTGTGGCAGCGAGGGCATAGCGAAACAAAAAGCTATTCTCTCCTTTCATCTGTAAATGATAGGGTAGAATATCAGGCGTATTGGGCCAGAAGTTCGGACGGAAATAATTTCTTGACGGTCCGTTCACTAACTCATTCATGTACTCAATGATTTCAGCTTTACTAACTCGCCAAGTGAAATAAGTATACGATTGAGTAAACCCAACTTTCGCCAACGAGGCCATAATCCTTGGCCGTGTGAATGCCTCCGCGAGGAAAATAACATCAGGATGTACTTTTTGCACTTCGATGATCACCCAATGCCAAAATGGAATCGGTTTGGTATGTGGATTATCAATTCTAAAAATGGTAACTCCTTGTTCTATCCAGTAGAAGAACACAGACCGAAGTTCGTCCCACAAATTCTTCCAATCGTCTGTTTCAAAATTGAACGGATATATATCCTGATATTTCTTTGGTGGATTCTCTGCATATTGAATAGAACCATCTGGTCGCTGTTTAAACCAGTCGGGATGTTCCTTCACGTATGGGTGATCGGGTGCACACTGAAAAGCAATGTCCATCGCAACATCAATTCCAAGTTTCTTTGCCTCTTCAATTAACTTTTTAAAATCCTCCAGTGTACCTAACTCAGGAAGAATAGCCTTGTGCCCACCCTCGTCACTGCCGATAGCCCACGGTGAACCCGGCTCGCCCTTCTGTGCCTTCACATTATTGTTTTTTCCTTTTCTATTGAGTTTACCAATGGGGTGAATAGGTGGAAAATACAACACATCAAAACCCATGGCAGCTACCCGTGGCAAAAGCCGAATACAGTCTTGAAACGTGCCATGCCTACCAAGTTCGAATGAGCTGGACCGCGGAAAGAACTCGTACCAGGCACTGAAGTTTGCTTTTTTAAGCTCAACCACAATTTCAACCTCCTCATCCAGGCGTGTTTCATTTTCCTTGAGGGGATAATCTTTAACGATCTGTGAAAAGCCTTCACTGAGTACCAGGTCAACCGCTTCTTTGTATTTACTAGTGTCTTCGAGTTTTGTGGCGAGGTTAAGCAAATTCGCTTTTCCATTTTCGGCCAATGTCTTAAGGAAAATGGCGCCCTCCATCAATTCCACCTTCACATCGATTTTGGCCGCTGCCTTCTTTTTGAATCCGTCATACCAGGTATCAAAATGATCGACCCAGGCATGTATCGTGAACATATAAGTGCCTTGTTCTTCTACCAGAAAAGAAGCAGACCAGTCGTCATTAAATGTCGGTTGCAGTTCAACCACATTCCATTGACTAGCGCCTGCCTTCTTGTATAAAACAGAGGCGCGGATATGATCATGGCCATCTCCGAAAATCGTGGCAGATACAATAACGGATTCACCAACCGTTCGCTTAGCAGGAAACAATCCGCCATCTACTATGGGTTGAACATTCTCAATAATTACTCTCGACTTCCCTTGCATGAACTATTTAATTTTTAAAATGAATGAACTATAAGCAGGCAGCTCGAATTCAGCAGCCAGCGATTCATTGAATCCAATTTCAGCCCCACTTCGCAATAAATCTCGACCCACATAAGCCTTTCCTTTTTCCAATTTCATGGCTGAAGCCAACTCATCGGGTATGGAAACTTTAACCTTCTCCAGTTTTGAATTAAAATTTGAAATGATGACAAGATTTTCTTCTCCCTCCCACCGAGCGAACACACTTACAAAAGGTGAAATGGCAGACTGCTGGACACTTGGAATCGTGAGGTCAAAATAACTGCCACGAGCAATCGCCTGATTGGCCGAACAGAGTTTTAAAATATCACCATAAAATTGACGCAGTTGCTTTTGCTCAACGCTCAACTGGCCTCCATCAAACTTTCCATTGTTCACCCATTTTTGATGTTGAGGCACACCCCAATAATCGAAAATAGTTGTGCGGCCGTCTTCTCCACCAAATCCTTCGGCTCCTGCGCCAGGCTCACCCACTTCCTGACCAAAGTAAATCATTACCGGAGATTGATCGATCGTTGCGCTAACTACCATCGCGGGTACTGCTTTCCACGGATCACCTGCAAAAGCGGGGGAAGCGATTCGCTGCTCGTCATGATTTTCCAGGAAATGTAACATCTGATGGTTCACGCCTTTCAAGCTTTCTTGAATTTGCGGAATACCAACAGCATGTGCGTGTTGATTGACAAGCAAACGAAGCGTATCGTACAACTGCACTTTGTCGTACAGGAAATCAAAATGCCCGTTTATTAAATAGTTACGGTATTCATTCGGATTATAAATCTCCGCAACGAAAATGATGTCTTGATTAATAGCTTTCACCTGAGGTATTGCCCAATGCCAAAACTCCACAGGCACCATTTCGGTCATGTCGCAGCGAAAGCCATCCACTTTCTTGTTTGCCCAAAAGACCAGGATGTCTTTCATTTTAACCCATGTATCGGGAATGGGGTCAAAGAATGTTTTTCTATTATCTTGAATATCTACACCATAGTTGAGCTTAACGGTCTCAAACCATTCGTTGATTCCCGGAGTAGCAGTGAATTGGTCATTACCGGTTACTTTAGCAGGCTGTTCTGTGTATTTCTTATCCTTTGTAGGAAAAGTATTCGGGCCCAATGAGTTATAGCCCGCTGGTGGTTGAAAAGATTGACCGGGCAAATAGTAAAAGTTATTGGCTGGCTTGAACGAAACGGTTCTGTCGTCCTCTTCCCCTAAGTCTTTCGTGCCTTCGGGGCGCGCATCGCTGCGATAGGTACGTGCCACATGATTGGGGACAAAGTCAATGATCACTTTCATCTGTGTTTGATGCGTGCGCTCGACCAATTGCTCAAATTCCTGCATTCTAGACTTCACGTTTACAGCAAGATCAGGATTGATATTATAATAGTCTTTAATGGCATAGGGTGATCCGGCCCTGCCCTTGACCACATCTGCGTCATCTAATGGAATTCCAAATTCAGTATAATCCGTCAGCAATGCATGTTCGATTATGCCGGTGTACCAAACATGGGTAACTCCCAACTCTTTAATACCCAACAGTGCAGTCTCGTTGATATCATTCATTTTCCCAACGCCATTCTCCTGCAGAGTTCCGTACGATTTGTTGGTGGTGTTGGTGTTAGTAAACAAGCGAGTCATCATCTGGTAGATGATCATCTTTTCTGATTTTCCGGGCATAGCAGGTGTTTCTGGGATTCTTTCTTTGCGGGTAGAGCAGGCTGCCATCAACACAAGCAACCCGACTAGTAAATTTGACTTTGACATAGGCTTATCAAAGTTCCAAGATAAATAATACTTGGAGATTACAGCAGTACTTCGTCCAAAATTATAGGATATCTATAGCGTCAGGTACCGGAAGAAATGACCTTGATTTCCTAATGAACAAAAACCGCTTTTCAATAGAGGCTAAAAGATTGCTCCAGCGATAGTAGCCGTCATCATGGTCGCAAGGGATGCAGCAAGCATAGCTTTCAATCCTAGCTTCGAAAGATCTCCTTGTCGCCCGGGAGCCATCCCACCAATGCCCCCAATCTGGATGGCTATAGAGCTGAAATTGGCAAAGCCGCATAATGCGTAAGTGGCAATTCGAATGGATTTTTCGTCAAGCAAACCGGCTGCTTTCATTTGCGACAAATCCACATAAGCAACAAACTCGTTGATGACCATTTTTTGGCCAAGTAAACTGCCCACTTGTAGCGTCTGGCTCCACTCTACCCCCATAGCAAACGCAAACACCCTAAATACCTGACCCAAAATGTATTGTAGCGAGAAGCCATTGAATGCTCCGTTTGTACTCGATACCACAAACTCATTTAGCCCAGTGACTGCTCCCACAAAATCAACGAGTATCCAATTGACTGCATAAATAATAGCAATGAAAGCGATCAACATGCCGCCAATATTCAAAGCTAGTTTCAAGCCGTCAGCCGCACCGGTAGCAAGAGCATCGACAAGGTTCACACCAATCTGTTCTTTGTTTACCTTAAGACGGGAGTCAATTTTCTCGGGTTCATCTTGAGGACAGAATATCTTCGATAAAACAATCGCAGCGGGTGCATTCATGATGGAAGCACAAAGCAAATACGTTGCGAAAAGCGTCTTCTCTTCAACACTTCCTCCGCCCAGCAGGCCAACATAAGTTGCCAACACACTTCCCGCAATGGTGGCCATCCCTCCTACCATTAAACAAAAGAGCTCAGACTTCGTCATGCCTGCAATAAAGGGTCGCACTAACAAAGGCGCCTCTGTTTGCCCCATGAAAATATTGGCAGCAGCGGAGAGACTTTCACTTCCTGAGAGCCGCATCGTTTTTGTCATGACCCATGCAAAACCAAAAACGATTTTTTGCAGAATGCCCAAGTAGTAAAGACCGGCTGTTACAGCTGAAAAGAAAATAACAGTGGGCAATGCCTGAAAAGCAAAAATGAAACCTGTGTTAGAAGTATCGGTGGCCAATGAACCAAAAACAAATTTGCTACCTTCTCGTGCGAAGCCCAGAAAAAGAACAAACTTCTCGCTGGCAAATTCAAACACATAACGAACGAAGCCTACTTTTGCAATCGCCAAGCCTATTACTATTTGTAGGGCGATGCCGATGGCCACCAATCTCCAATCTATTTTTTTTCGATTTCCGGATAAAAGGAATGCAACACCAATTAAGAAAAGTAATCCGAGAAGCCCGCGTACATAGTCCATTTAAAGAATTTCAAGTGCGATCAATACCTTTCAATTTCTCTTCCCCAACTCATCTCTGATTTTGGCGGCCTTTTCGTAATCTTCTTTATCGAGCGCGTCTTTTAGCAGATCTTTGAGTTTGTCCATACTATAATTTTTGTAGTCATCGCTACCCTTCTTCACCGTTTCTTTCTTCGCTTTGGGTTTGGCCTCTTTTGGTTGCGCTTTTTCTTTATCGTCCTCCTCCTCTTGATCTGTTAATACAATGCCTGCCTCGGCCAATATCGTCTCATATGTATAAATGGTGGCATCAAACCGAAGCCCGATTGCAATCGCATCCGAAGGTCGGGCATCAATTTCTGTTTTATTTAAACCATCGCTGCATACAATTTTTGCGAAGAATACACCCTCTTTCAAATCGGAGATAATTATTTCCTCCACATGGAAATGAAAGGAATTCGAAAATGACTTAAACAAGTCGTGGGTCATCGGGCGGTTTGGAATGATCTTTTCAATTTCTATCGCAATGGCCTGGGCTTCAAACATTCCAATAATAATGGGCAACCTGCGATTTCCTGACACTTCGCCAAGCACCAATGCAAAAGAACCGGTCTGAGATTGGCTCGATGATAATCCTAAAATCTCTAACTTAATCTTCTTCACTAAATCTAAATTACTATTTCGCCAACACTATTTATGAACTATTCAGAAATTCTTTTTGCTAATGGCTGGCTTTGACAGCGGCCGTTAATTTTGGCAGAATATCAAAGGCATCTCCCACAATGCCATAATCGGCTGCTTTGAAAAAGGGCGCGTCCGCATCTTTGTTAATCACTACAATTACTTTTGACGAGTTAACTCCTGCCAGGTGCTGGATAGCTCCTGAAATGCCCACTGCAATGTACAACTGCGGAGCCACCTTGACTCCCGTTTGGCCCACGTGTTCATGATGTGGTCTCCAGCCCAAATCAGACACCGGCTTACTGCAACCCGTACCAGCATGTAGTGCTTTGGCCAGGTCTTCCAGGATGCCCCAGTGTTCAGGGCCTTTCAATCCACGGCCTCCAGAAACTACAATCTCTGCTTCCGGCAGTAAAATATCTCCTGTTGCTTTTTCGATGGCAGTAGTGGTCGTGTTAAAATCAGCGTCATTTAATGAGATGGCGTAGGGTGTTACTGCAATTGTGTTGCCTATTTCTTTTGCTTCAGCTGCATTCTTCTTTAACGCCAACACCTTCTTTTGATTTTTTAATTCAACAAAGGAAAATGCTTTACCAGTATAGATGCTCCGTTTAACGACAAAGCCATTGGCCGTATTCGGCAAGTCCACTACATTCGATACAAAGCTGGCGTTGGTTTTGATCGCGACTTTCGCAGCAACCGGTGTACCCAGTGATGAATTCGCAAGTACTAGTATGTCTGCATTCTCATCTTGCATAGCCTTCGTTAGCACCGATGCATAAACCTGAATCACCGGCTTATCTAATCGAGCATCAGCTACGTGAAGCACTTTCGTGGCTCCATATTTTCCAACAGACGCCAACTCCGCTGCTTCAATCGAACCCATTGCTACAGCAGTTACTTCACCCGCTTTGAGGGCATTTGCATACGCAATGGCTTCCAATGAGGTTTTTCTAATTTTACCTTCTCCTACTTCTACAAATACTAAAACTGACATATCAATAAAATTAATTATGTTAAACGCTGCCTTTTTCTAACGACTTATTAAAGAACTTTTGCCTCTGTTTTCAACAGAGTCACTAGCTCAGCCACATTATCAGCGCTGATCATTCTGATAGCGCCTTTGGCCGGAGGCAATTCAAATTTTTGAACGACCACCGTCTTATCAACCGCTTTTGGTTCAACCACTTTTAGAGGTTTAGTTCGTGCTGACATAATTCCGCGCATATTCGGGATCTTCCATTCGGCAATAGGCTCCTGGCAGCCGGCAACCAAAGGCAAGTTAGCTTTCACGTTTTCATGGCCACCTTCAATTTCGCGTTCCATCTTTACTTTCGAACCATCGATTTCTAATTTCATGACAGGAGAAAGTGACGGAATACCCAACAACTCACCAACCATTGCGTGAACGACTCCACCATTATAGTCGATTGATTCTCTTCCCATTAGAATCAGATCATAGCCCTTGGCGTGCTCTGCAATCTGGGAGGCAACAAAATAAGAATCTGTAGGGTCTGCATTGACACGAATCGCATCATCAGCACCAATCGCTAGCGCTTTTCGAATCGTTGATTCTGTTTCGGCAGGTCCTATGTTAATTACAGTAACCAGCGTTCCAGGAATAGCTTCTTTTAATTCAATAGCACGTGCCAACGCATAGTCGTCATATGGCCCAATAATAAATTGAACGCCCGTAGTGTCGAACTTCGTACCGTTTTCAGTAAAATTGATCTTTGACGTGGTATCAGGAACATGAGAAATACAAACTAAAATCTTCATAAAAGGAATAAGGAAAATGATTATCAGATGTTTAACAAAGGAAACTTAAATTTGGCTCAAGATAAAGGATAAAATTTTAATAAGAGTTGTTGGAAACCGAAAAAATCAAATGAACTACGAGCGGGTGAGAAACTTGGAAAGTTGGATAAGGGAAGACCCTAACGAGCCCTTCAACAAGTACGCACTTGCGTTGGAACTTACTGGCAACGATCCCAAACGGGTTGGTTCGTTGTTTCAAGAGTTGATGGCTCAACATGCTGACTATCTGCCGACCTACTACATTGCGGCTGGTTTCTTTCTAGACCAAGGGGATCAGCCAAAAGCAATACAAGCGCTTGAAACGGGAATACTCATTGCTAAAAAACAGAACAATTTGAAAACCGAGAAAGAGCTTGCTTCTTTTCTGGACGAGCTGCTTTTTGAATAGTGTCGAGTTGATCAATACTGTCCGGTACTCAACATCACCAGCGTACAAGCCTCTAGCGCTTCTGCGCCAGATTCCTCAACCTTCTTTTCAAATTCCACATTTTCTGTACCGGGGTTGAATATAACACGCTTTGGCTTCAGGCTTAAAAGATATTCGTAATGTTCGGGTTGATGTTGCGGGCCAATATAGAGCGTAATTGTATCTACATCTCCGATCAACGGCCTGCTTCCGATATTCAAAATCGGCTCTCCAAAAACTTCTCCTGATTTAATACCAATCGGCACAATTTCATAGTGGTTTTCAATGAGCTTTTCGGCAGCCATAAAGGCATACCGGCTTGGGTTCGTTGTAGCACCCACAATCACCGTTTTCTTGTTCGTCTTATCCATTCACATTCAGTTCAAAAGAGTAACGACAATTCATTGAGAAGAGTTCTTTTTGTAATACAACTTGGCCATAGCCTCTGCACAACGTTCGCCATCCATTGCTGCCGACACAATACCGCCTGCATACCCTGCCCCTTCACCACAAGGAAAAAGATGCTTCACAGACACGTGCTCAAGTGTTTCCTTATCTCTTGGAATGCGCACGGGAGAAGACGTTCTGCTCTCCACTCCTACTACTTGTGCTTCGTTAGTTAAGTAGCCCCTCATCTTACTTCCAAAATTCTTAAACCCTTGCCTCAAACCATCTGCAATAAATGGCGGTAATACATCATCCATGGTGATACTCTCAAGTCCCGGTTGATAGGATGTTGGCAACAAACTGGATGAACGTTTACGATTTACAAAGTCAATCAGCCGCTGGGCGGGAGCGACCTGCGTTCCACCCGCCAGTGAGCATGCTCTTTTTTCAATTTCAGACTGAAAGTGAAGACCCGCCAAAGCACCATACTTGCTAAACTTCTGATAGTCGGATTCTTCAATCGACATTACTATTCCTGAATTGGCAAATTTGGAGTCTCGTCTTGATGGACTCATTCCGTTGACGACCACTTCACCGGGGGCTGTTGCTGCCGGCACAATGAACCCACCTGGGCACATGCAAAAAGAGAATACGCCTCGCTCTTTGCCACTGACTTTTGCTTGGTGAACCAGAGAATAAGAAGAAGCCGGCAAATAGGGACCACGATCTGTCTTACAATGATATTGAACCTGGTCAATCAGCGACTGCGCATGCTCCACCCGCACGCCCAGTGCAAAAGGTTTTGCCTCAATAGTGACGCCACGCTGGTTGAGTAATTCAAAGATATCTCGTGCTGAATGACCTGTGGCAAGAAGCACCGAGGCCGCTTCCCATTTTGTCCCATCTTCGGTGATAACGCCCAACATTTCATTGCCTCTCAGTAGAAAATCGGTCACTTTGGTATTGAAATGAATTTCTCCTCCCGCATTCTTGATACTCTCACGAAGCTCGGCCACCAGCAACGGCAACTTGTTCGTGCCAATGTGTGGATGGGCATCGTACAAAATTTCCTCTTTGGCACCGTGGGCAACCAGGATTTCCAAAATGCGCCTGATATCGCCCCGCTTTTTTGAACGGGTGTATAGTTTGCCATCAGAATAGGTGCCGGCACCCCCTTCTCCAAAGCAATAATTTGATTCAGGGTTGACAATATCGGCTTTGTTGATTGCCGCAATATCCCTTCTTCTCGATTGAACATCTTTTCCCCTTTCCAGCAAAATCGGTTTGATCCCTAGTTCAATTAAACGAATGGCAGCGAACATTCCGGCTGGTCCCGATCCAACAATAATTGCTGCAGGAGCGTGGCTCACATCGGGATATGATTTTTCATAAGTGATGTTTGATCCCGCTTCTTTCTTTGGAACAAGTTCCACCAGAAAATTTACTATTACTTCCCTGCCTCTGGCATCGATCGATCTTCGCAATGGCTGCAAGAATACTCCGCCATCATCTGTTAAATGTAGTTTTTGAAAAAGAGCTGGTTTGACAAGTGCCTCGTCAAATGCCTCCTCGGGGGTTAAATTAACTTCAACTTTCTGATTCATAGGAAAGGTAGTTATCCCTTCAATTGGATGACAGATTAACAAAGGCGCAAGTTACGAGTTATTGTTGGTGCTGATTAATGTTTGTTTACAAATCGTTCGCGTTATCTTCTTCCATCAAAAGAAAAAGAATACCCAAAGTTGATTCCGAAATTAGTACTGGTGGAGAAGGACGATTGATTGATTGACGAAAATGAATTTTTATATAAATCATCCACATCAAAATTTCTAAACCCAATATTGTAAGCACCAAAAATGTCGATGGTGAATCCATTGCCATTGTTTCGTTCCATCAGGCGCAGCCCAAGCAACACGCCCCACTCAGCTCGTTGCTCTGATGCGCTTGCAGTGACTTTCGTAAGCGGAGAGATTGGTGAGAAGACATTGTTGAAATGACTGATATTTGTGAACCTAACCTGATGCCCAAAGTACCACATTCCTGTCTTCAATGGGTTGTAAAATTTCTGCCGTACAGAGATAACATTGCCCCGCTGAAACACTTTGTTTTCAGGCACTTCAGCATCCGCGGTAAAGAACGGATCACGTAATCCTTCAAAGGCGAACTCATGCCCAAGTCGCTCTTGATTATAAAATTCAATGGAAAGTGGAATCGATCCAATGAATGCAAAAACAGGATTGCCACCAACAATCACACCATGATACTCAGGAAATAGAGGTGCAAAATAATTAAAGCCCTTACGCTTCGTTTTTTTGGGAACAACGATGGTACTGTTTTTATTCCGTTTCAGGGCAGCATCGACCTCATTGGCCAATGTCTTGTCTTCGTAGAACGGCTTATAGTACCCGGCTAGTTTCCCATCGGGTTCGTAGAGCTCCCAGGTGCCAACTCTTAAATCATCTTCAATCTGCCCTTTTGTTTGCAATGAACCATTCGGAAAAAAACCGGAATAAGTCCCCTTGCCGCGATCAAACGTGCACTCCCCTTCTATTTTGCCATCTTGAAAATAATATTGCCACTTTCCCTGATTTTTCTCATCAACAATTTGTCCCTTTACTCGCAGCTTACCGTCTTGATAGTATTCGCGGTATTCCCCCACACCATTTTGATAAGTGATCTCGCTTCGCTTACTCCCACCTTTGTTGAAGGTTGACCAATACCCGTCCTTTTTACCATCAACAAATTCGCCTCCCGACATAGCGGTGCCATCTTCAAAGAAATAGCTCCATCGTCCGCTTGGTAAATCATTCGTGTACCATCCGGAAGCCGACAGTTTACCGGAGGGATAAAACTGCTTCCATTCACCATTCTTCTTTCCATTCTCATAATTACCTTCACTCTCCAGTGCACCGTCTTCGGAAAAGAAACGCCACAGCCCTACATTACGAGCACCGGCCTTCGGCCCTTCACCCAATACTTTACCTGAGTGATAATACTCTGTAAATCGACCGTAGTCATCTTTGTATTCGATCTCTCCACGTAGCGTGCCGTCTTCAAAGTACATCTTCCATAAACCGGTTCTGTTATTTTCTTTGTACTCTCCTGTTTCCTTTAAATCACCATTTTCGTAATAGATTTTCCAAACACCTTCCCTCAACTTTCCATCAATAGTCCCCTCCATACTTTTTTGTCCGCTTTCGTAAAAGTATTCCCACAATCCATAGTTGGAATTAGCGCGAAGAATTCCCTTCATGCGCAAATTGCCGGTCTCAAAATAAAATTCCCAGGCACCGGTGGTCTCATTGTTTACAAATTGACCCTTAGACTCAATATTGCCATTCAAAAAGTAAGAGATATACCGACCTTGCAGAATGTTACTGATGGTATCTTTTACCTGATACACTTCCTTCACATTTTTCTTGGCGGCATCATGATAAGTCGTACGAGTGATCCCCTGCGCGAACGCAAGAATGGGAAGTAACCAAAAAAAAAGTAACGCCAACTTTTTCACTTGACAAAGATAGATATTCAGGATGATTGGCTGCACGCACGGGTTCATGCATAGCCGATACGGCAGATCGCCTAATGCGCCATGTTCTTCACCACGCCTGCCTTGCCCCAATCTGCTTTTTCCTGATCCGTCCACAGATAGGGGAAAAACATTGTCTTCTGAAAACGAGGTGGTAAATACTTTTGCCAGTTTGTACCGCCCGTTGCTTTGATATCTTCCGGATCGCGTTGTAGGTACCGGCCAGCTGATTTCAAATGCGCCAGCGGCCACAACACGTTTGCCAATTGATCAAACTCACGGAGACGAGAGATCACATCGGGCGAGCCTTTGAAATGTTGTTCGTACAGTTTCGACAAATTTCGGTCGCGAAACTTCATACCGGTCGACTTAAAAAGCTGCAGGTATTTTTCTTCAAACTGCTGCAGCGTCAAGGTCTTTTTTCCAGATGCAAGTTCAGTAGCTCCACTTCGCCAGTATAACTTCTCTACCTGGAGGTCGAAGTCGCTATATGCTCGCAACGCCTCCCGCTCTTGCGGGTTGACCAGATTGATCATATCCGTTGCACAAATTTCGATTAGTCGATATTGTGCTGATTGAAAGCCAGAGGAAGGCAACAATGACATTCGAAATTTCAAGAATTGCTCGCGTTCCATGCCATCGACCATTACGGTGAACGAACTTTCTAACAATTGAAAATAGCGAATGACCCGATCCAGTCGGGCAATAAAGAAAGCTTGATCCACAGGTTGCTTTTCCGAAATCTGTTCAAGCTCCCATAAAATCAGGTTAAAATACAACTCAGTAATCTGATGGTAGACGATAAATACTTTCTCGTCAGGAAATTGTGTCTTGGGGTTCTGCAAACTTAGCAGGGTATCGAGGTGAATATAATCCCAGTAAGTCAGGTAGTCGGCATGCAACAACCCATCCAGATAGGAAGACAGATCTTGCCCCATCACCGCATACTTTTGCTGCAGTTTTTTTACTTGTTCTACTAAATTAGGATCGAGTGGTTTTTCCATTAAACAAAAGATGAATGGTGTTCTTTATTAACGGCTCAAAATAGGCTGTACTTTGGACTTTTGTGTAAATTTGATGCTTTCAATAAGAATAACCAAACAGCCATGTCAAGCACCACTTCAGCCCCTGCTTCCGCTAAAAAATCCTTAAAGCAAGATCTGTACGATCATCCTGATTTTTATCAAATCGATGACTTGCTCACCGAAGAGCATAAGTTGATTCGCAGCTCTGTACGCGACTTTGTCAAAAAAGAGATAAGTCCCTACATTGAAGATTGGGCCCAGCGTGCACACTTTCCTTACGAAATCGTAAGAAAGTTTGGCGAAGTGGGTGCCTTCGGACCTACCCTGCCTGTAGAATATGGCTGTGGCGGCCTGGACTATATTTCCTATGGAATTATTATGCAAGAGATCGAGCGCGGGGACTCCGGCATGAGGTCGACAGCGTCCGTGCAAGGATCACTCGTGATGTATCCTATTTATAAATTTGGCAATGAAGCACAGCGCAAAAAATATCTGCCGAAACTGGCCAGCGGAGAATGGTTGGGTTGCTTTGGTTTGACGGAGCCTGATCACGGTTCCAACCCAAGTGGAATGGTCACCAACTTCAAAGACATGGGCGATCATTATTTGCTGAACGGAGCAAAGATGTGGATTTCAAATTCACCGAAAGCAGATGTAGCTGTTGTGTGGGCGAAGAATGAAGCGGGGCGAATTCATGGACTTATTGTCGAGCGCGGAATGCCCGGTTTTACCACACCAGAAACACACGGAAAGTGGAGCCTTCGGGCAAGTGCTACGGGAGAACTAGTATTTGATAACGTGAAAGTTCCAAAAGAAAACTTGTTGCCAGGCAAAAATGGTCTAGGCGCACCCATGATGTGTTTGGATTCCGCGCGCTATGGAATAGCGTGGGGCGCATTGGGTGCAGCTATGGATTGCTATGAATCCGCCAGGCGATATGCGGCAGAGCGCATTCAATTTGGAAGACCAATTGCTTCCTTTCAATTGCAACAAAAAAAGCTGGCTGAGATGCTTACTGAAATCACGAAAGCACAACTACTTAATTGGCGATTGGGCGTGTTGATGAATGAAGGCAAGGCGACAACCCCTCAGATATCATTGGCGAAGCGCAACAATGTGAACCTCGCATTGGAAATTGCGAGAGAAGCACGCCAGATGCACGGAGGCATGGGCATTACCGGTGAGTACCCTATCATGCGCCACATGATGAACTTAGAATCAGTAGTGACCTATGAAGGAACGCACGACATTCATTTGTTGATTTTAGGAAATGAGATTACCGGGATACCTGCTTTTGTATAACTCGTTTGTCGTTGTAGGTTATTCGTTGATCGAGCACGAGCTTTCCAATATCCAACAACGAACAACCAACAACGAATAATGAAAATAGTAACCGTACTCGGTGCTCGTCCACAATTTATAAAAGCTGCTACCGTATCGCGCACGTTAAAGAAGTCTGGCATTGAGGAAATCATTGTTCACACGGGGCAGCACTTCGATGCCAATATGAGCCAGGTTTTTTTTGATGAGATGGAGATCCCTCATCCCAACTATAATCTCGAGATACAAGGTTTGAGCCATGGCGCCATGACCGGGCGAATGATGGAACAAATTGAACATGTATTGATCAAAGAAAAGCCAGTATGCGTATTGGTTTATGGAGACACCAACTCAACTCTTGCTGGCTCTTTGACAGCTGCTAAACTGCACATCCCCGTGGCGCATGTCGAAGCGGGGCTGCGGAGTTTCGAAATGAAGATGCCGGAAGAAGTCAACCGAATACTGACAGACCGCATCAGCCAAATATTGTTCTGCCCTACGGAAACCGCAGTTGCCAATCTGGAGAAAGAAGGCTTCAAGAACTTCCCTTGTGAGATTGTCCAACCGGGAGATGTGATGTACGATGCGGTACTTTACTACCAGCAAAAAGCAGAAACAGTTGCAACGATTGTAAAGAAGCTAAATCTTACTCCTAACGGCTTCGTTCTTTGCACCATCCACCGCGCAGAAAACACCAATGACCCGGAGAAGCTTAAAGGCATTTGCGAAGCCTTGAATGAAATCAATAAAGAAATGCCGGTGGTACTCCCTTTACATCCACGCACAAAGGCTTACCTGAATTCACTGGCAATCTCACTGGACGTTACGAATATCGAGCCACAAGGATATTTTGACATGTTGTCGCTATTGAAAAACTGTAAGTTGGTAATGACAGACAGTGGGGGTCTACAAAAGGAGGCTTTTTTCTTCCAGAAATTCTGCCTTACGCTGCGCGATCAAACAGAGTGGGTGGAGTTGATCGATGCAAAAGTAAACTATATCGTGGGCTCAGAAAAAGCTGCCGTTCTTTCTATGTTCAATAGGTTAGAGCACGAACCCTATCCTACTACTGGCGCGCTGTATGGCGAAGGCAACGCTGCAGAGTTGATCGCAGAAAAATTAAAAACGAAGTTCAACTAATTGTTTTTTGAGAAAAATTCCTCTCTGAGAATTTCAATTTTCGATATACCCTTTTACCAGTATTCGTTGAACGGGGTTAACGGGGTCATTTGCATAAATGGTAAGTGCCTTGTTTTGCAGCCCTTCACGTCCGGTCGGATCGAAACGAAACTCAATCGTAGCTTCTTCATTTGGTTTTAGCTTCATACTGCTAAAATTGACGACCAAACAGGTGCAGTTGCTTTGAATATGTCGGATGATCAGGTCCTTTCTACCTTTGTTTTTGGCTTTCAATGATCTCACCACTTCTACGCCATTTCTGATTTTCCCAAAGTCTAATTGGTAGTCATTTACAACTAATAAAGGCGCTGACGACTGTTCTTCTGGACTGAGCGGAGCAAAATATTCTTCTACCGTGGCATAAACAGGAAACTGTTTTTCAGGCAGCATCTTGTCGGTTGTTTTGATCGTTACGCTATTGGTACAAAATCCATACTTCCCCTCGACATTGGCGCGGTAAACAATACTGAATTTTGCCGATGACTTTGGCGGCAGCACTTTAGGATAAAACAACTTAATGTGTGGGGGCGCTATCACTGCCAGAATCTTGATTGAATCGTTGGCATTGTTATAGAGCGGAAACTCGACAGCCGGGTTCTCTCTATTAATAAAAACTTTCCCAACGTTAAATGACGTATTTCTAAATCGTAGATTTCCCTTTTCTACTACCAAATCATAAGGCCCTGTTTCAGCCTTCTTATCAATTACATTTCCTTTAATTTGAAGAATGATCGCAGTTCCCTCAAAGTCGGTAGTGACAGTCAGCGATTTATTGAAATAGCCTGGCCGCCCTTTCGGGTCGAAGCTAGCTTTAATCAATCCTGACTTACCTGGGGCAATAGGTTCCTTTGTCCATCCGGGTGTAGTACAGCCACAAGATGGCTGAACAGATAAAATTGTAATAGGCTGCGTGGATTTGTTAAAAAAAATAAACTCGTTCATCACAGGGCCATTTTGTTCAACAACATCGCCAAAGTCATGGCTCTTGTCTTGAAAAAACAACGGCTCCGCTACCTGGCAAATGCCTACCTGATAACAAACGAAGATGCAAACTTGCAAAAACAGTACTCTCGCTACACTCATTTTTTATTTATTACCAACAAAGATAAATAAGAATTCCCACCCCGTAGGCGGTTGCATTTTGGTTAGTTCTGTTTTTGCTTTACATTTACTACTAACGCCTAACTTTTGATTTAATTGAATCCACAAAAATTTTATTGGTTCGTCCAAAACTACAACTCTCTGTTGCTTGAAGATGCCAATCAACTGATCGAGTTAGAAGGCCAATTTCCCTATAGCCAGGTCATACGCCATATGGTAGCGCGAGTGACCCAAGATTTGAATCTATCCGAAAAAGACAACGCCCTTAGGCAAAGTGCGATTTATGCCACCGATCGAGCGGTGCTTAAATCTATTATGACTTCCCCCCGAGTTGAGCAACAGATATTGAGAACAGAAGAAGTCTTTGTTGAGCTTTCTACGCCACCAATTGAAGCCCAACCTATTCGCGCAACAGCCATTGAGGACGAAGCTGTGTTACCCGATATACCTTCGCAGTCAGTTGATATTTATGAAGAAGTGGAGCAAGACTTGGCCCAACTCCATAACTCCATGCATCGATTTGAACAAGTGGTGGAGCAGCTGGAGCATTCTGCTCGTCCCCTTTCGGATGGCATCACTACCCATCCCATAGAGAAGGGCGAGTTAAAGGAAGCCGACCTGATCGAACATATAAAAAGCACGAAGGAGATTAAGTCGGAGGGCGTAAAGCAAAACGAACAAACGGAGATCATCGATCATTTTATCAAGACTCAACCCATTATTAATAAGCTAAGGCCCGTGTCCGAGCCAACCGATTTGACAGAAAAAATTGAGTTGCAAGTGACACACATCGTTTCTGAAACTCTAGTGGAAATTCTACTCAAGCAAGGAAAAAAGGAGAAGGCAGTTGAAATGCTCAAAAAGTTGATTTGGAAGTTTCCACAAAAAAAGGCTTACTTTGCAGCCCGAATTGAAGAGCTGAAAAAATAAGTTATGTGGTATACGTTATTCATTATTCTCGCGATTGTTTCCGCAGTATTGTTAGTCTTAGTAGTATTAGCTCAAAATTCCAAAGGTGGTGGTTTATCTAGCCAATTTGGCGGATCGGGCGCAAGTAATCTGATTGGTGTAAAAAAGACCGGTGATGTTTTAGAGCGTCTTACTTGGGGTTTTGCAATTGCCATCATGGTTTTTTCACTGGCAACAAATTTTACAGCACCTAGCACCGGTGTGGTTACTGACGAAATTTTGGAGCGAGCAAAAGAGCAACAAGCGGCTTCCGGAATTGATATTAAGAAGGCTGCACCTGCAGCGGATAGCACCAAGAAATAAGGCGTCCCTATCCTAGTCTGGATAGGTTCTTTTGGAAAAAATCTATTCTTTGGTTTTCTATTATTACTGGCAACTTGGTTGTTGGTGCCCTGCACAATTTAGTTGCTAAGTGCACAGCGTTACAATTTCAACGAAACTAACAACGGCAACTAATGGATTACCCAAAAATGCGATCCATGTTACGCTGTCGTCAACTTACTGCCAATCTGCCAATAATTCCATTTTCCTATACAGATTCTGTCAAAAATATCCACAATTACTGCCGCTTTAGATTAATTGTGTCAAAAAAAAACGACTAAACACCTCTGGCATAATAGTAGCTACGCCACAAGAGACTATAAGTCACATTCACAACTAAACAACTAAAATAGATATGGCAAAAATCAATTTCAAACCTAATGAAGATCGCGTGCTGGTAGAAGCATCTGCCGCAGAAGTAAAGACTGCTTCAGGGCTTTATATCCCAGATACAGCCAAAGAAAAACCACAACAAGGAAAAGTAATTGCCATTGGCGATGGGCTAAAGGACAAGCCTGTTACTGTTAAAGTGGGCGATAAAGTACTTTACGGAAAGTATTCAGGTACTGAAATCACTATTGATGGAAAAGAATATTTGATCATGCGTAACTCTGATATATTCGGTACTATTTAATTCAAAATCACTACTAAACAAGATATACTATTATGGCAAAAGAAATAACATTTGACACAGCAGCACGCGACAGAATCAAAAAAGGCGTGGACAAATTAGCGAATGCAGTAAAAGTAACGCTGGGGCCGAAAGGACGCAATGTGATCCTTGACAAGAAATTCGGCTCCCCTACCGTAACAAAAGACGGAGTGTCGGTAGCTAAAGATATTGAATTGAAAGATGCGATTGAAAACATGGGTGCTCAACTCGTGAAAGAAGTAGCTTCAAAGACTGCCGATGCAGCTGGTGACGGAACCACCACAGCCACCGTATTGGCTCAATCTATCTATGGACATGGAATCAAGAACGTAGCGTCTGGTGCCAACCCAATGGACTTGAAGCGCGGCATCGACAAAGCGGTAGAAGCGGTTGTAGAAAGTCTGAAAAAACAATCTAAGCCTATCAAAGGCTCACAAGAAATCACACAAGTAGCTACCATTTCATCCAACAACGATCATGAAATTGGAAAAATGATTGCTACTGCCATGGAGAAAGTAGGCAAAGACGGAGTGATCACAGTAGAAGAAGCAAAAGGTACTGAAACCGAAGTGAAGACGGTAGAAGGTATGCAATTCGACCGTGGTTATTTGTCACCTTATTTCGTGACCAACACAGAGAAGATGGAAGTGGATTTAGATAGCCCCTACATTTTGATCTATGATAAGAAAGTATCGTCTATGAAAGAGCTTCTTCCAATTTTGGAAGCGACAGCTCAAACAGGAAAGCCTCTTTTGATCATTGCGGAAGAAGTAGAAGGCGAAGCCCTTGCCACATTGGTGGTGAACAAGATTCGCGGTGCCCTACGTGTGGCTGCTGTAAAGGCTCCAGGTTTCGGTGATCGCAGAAAAGCGATGCTCGAAGACATTGCAATCTTAACCGGTGGCAAAGTAATCAGCGAAGAGACTGGAATGAAGCTAGAAGATGCCAAGTTAGAGTATCTTGGAAAAGCCGAGAAGGTAAACATTGATAAAGACAACACGACTATCGTAAATGGTGCTGGCAAGAAGTCAGACATCACAGGCCGTGTAAATCAAATCAAAGCTCAAATTGACGTTACTACTTCTGACTACGACAAGGAAAAGTTGCAAGAGCGTTTGGCTAAGATTTCTGGTGGCGTGGCCATCCTATACATTGGTGCGGCTACCGAAGTGGAAATGAAAGAGAAGAAAGATCGCGTGGACGATGCATTGCATGCTACACGGGCTGCGGTTCAGGAAGGTATTATCCCCGGTGGTGGTGTTGCTTACATTCGCGCTATTGAGGCATTAAAAAATGTTGCCACTGACAACGATGACCAAGCAACAGGAGTAAACATCATTCGTCTGGCATTAGAGTCACCTTTGAGGACAATTGCTGAGAATGCAGGACAAGAAGGCTCGGTGATTGTAAACAAAGTGAAAGAAGGCAAAAAAGACTTCGGTTACAATGCTGGAGAAAACAAGTTTGAAGACTTCTTTAGTGCAGGTATTATCGACCCTACGAAAGTAGCTCGTTTGGCGCTAGAGAATGCTGCTTCCATTGCTGGTTTGTTGCTTACTACTGAAGCGGTTGTCTCTGACATTGCTGAGGAAAAAGAGGCGCCTGCGATGCCACATGGTGGTGGAATGGGCGGAATGATGTAATTCTGATAAGAATATGTTCTTTGAACCCTTTCCAACTTGTTGGAAAGGGTTCTTTTTTTGAATTCCGCTTCAATCGTTCAATCAATTGAGTTTTTGATTAGCTTGCATTTATAACAACTCACACACACTATGGTCATCCATAACAACTTTCAAGACTTTGTTCTGTTTCTGTATATCCACATGGCTTTGGCAGATAACTATTTACATCCGTCTGAAGAGGAAGTAATCCTTGGTAAGATGGCAAAGCTATTTCCGACCGAGACGAACCCAAAGCAAAAGTTTGATGCGGCCTTGCTACATTATAAGACATTGCCACACAATGAAGTAATGGACATAATACGTGATACCTTCAAACAATTTGATCACGTTAAATTTGCACAGAAGTACAAAGTGTATACAGACATGTATGACGTGATTAACGCGGATGGAAAGGTGGAGGAATCAGAAAAAAATGCACTAGACTTACTGAAAGAAATAATCGATTTGAATGCGGAAGTAAAGCATTAGACCAGATTGTCATGTAGCGCCATTCGCGTTTTTCTCAGTTGAATGGTGGAAAAATAACTTACCTCAAAAGCAAAAAGCCTCAATTCTTTAAGAATTAGAGGCTTTTTGCGGTCTGGACGGGACTCGAACCCGCGACCTCCTGCGTGACAGGCAGGCATTCTAACCAGCTGAACTACCAGACCATCCTTTTTAGGAGGCGCAAAGATAGCCGTGTGTTTGATTAATCCAAAGAAAATAACCGTTGGAAGACCATTTTACGCAACAAATTATCCACTGTTTGGCTTTATCATTTCTGAAGCGCGCTTTCTTGGCGCACCTACCTCGCGAAATCGGTAACCCAAAACAAATCGAAATCATATCCAACAAAGTAAGGCGATTCAATAAACGTAGGATGTACTCCTACTAAGTATACAAACCCATCGATCTCAATCACTTTTTGATCTTTTCGATATCCTCCTGTTCAATGACCCCGGATCGTATTTATAGGCTATCAAACCATCTTGCGCACGCAAAAGTTGACCTGTAACTTTATCCTTCAACATAGCCCACCATGTGATGCCCTTCTTTACCAAACAAATTAAACCCAAATTTTGAAGTAGCAAAATCTGCATGCGATTGACGCAAAATGCTTGGCATTTTGGTAAAGTAAGATGCCTGCTACAGTCGAATTAGACTCGTAGGGAGTTAACCCTGAGAATACAGACGGTATCAGTTCAAAATGGCACCCACGAAGAAGTGTTCACCTTTGCTTTGATATCATGAAGCAAATTGTACAGACCAAAGTAGGTACGATTGATGTAAATGGCGTGCTTCACTCCCCTTGCTTTTTTCGAGTCGCGTAGCTCCTTCATGCCAGTCAAACGCTCACCAAACTGGTAGATGGATTCAAAGTACTCTTTGTTGTCAAAGTCGAACTCTGCACTGCGGAAAGGCCTTCCCAGAAGGTCTACCAATTCGGAAAATATACCAATGAAAAACTTCTGTTCAGCAGGTGAATCATCAGCAAAAATAAAGCGTAAATCAGAAAATGCTTTTTCAATCTTTGACTTATTGGTCAGGATATCCTTTTCCAATAATTGAAAGTACTGCGGGTAAAAATCAGCCGGTATGACCTTCACGCAACCAAAATCGATGATGCCTAGTTTCTTGTCTTTCGTGATAATAAAGTTTCCGGGATGTGGATCAGCGTGCAGTTCTTTTAGTTGGTGAATTTGGAAATGATAAAAATCCCACATCGCCTGGCCAACTCGATTTGCCTCTGCTTTAGTCAGAGTTTCTGTTTTCAGAAATTCGCCCAATGGTTTTCCTTCCAACCAATCCATCGTTAAAATTTTATCCGATGACAGTTCGGGATAATAGGTTGGGAAAACCAAATTCTCAATCTCACCGCATCTCACGGAAAGATTCATTGAACGTTCAAGTTCGAGAGAATAATCAGCCTCTTCCATCATTCGGCTTTGCACCTCTTGTATGTACTCGTCATATTCAGTCGGGTTTAGCTTGAACATCCGTAGCGCAATTGGCTTCACCATGGCCAAATCACTCTTAATGCTGTCTCCTACCCCCGGGTACTGAATTTTTACTGCTAACTTCTTTCCATTCAACGTTGCTTCATGAACCTGCCCCATGGACGCTGCATTTCTGGCTGATTGACTGAAGGTGTCAAAGATTTCGTTGGGTCTTTTCTTAAAAGATCTTTCAAATGTTCTGACCACCAATGGGTACGACAACGGAGGCGCGCTATACTGCGCCATGGCGAATTGATTTTGATAGGCGGTGGGTAGCAAGTTCTTGTCCATGCTTAGCATCTGTGCCACCTTCAGTGCGCTTCCTTTCAACTGGCTGAGCGATTGATAAATATCGGTGGCGTTGTCCTCGTGCAGCTGATCTTTCGTCAGCTCAGGATTTACTAACTTCTTTCCGTAGTGCTTTAGGTAGTTTCCACCAATCTTCGCTCCTGTGGTGATAAACTTGGTAGCACGTTGAACTTTACTAACCGGAATACTTTGCTGCTCTTTTACTTTTGCCATTTTGTCAAATTTTTACGCTCCTTCCCTTCCCAAATGGTCTTTATGACTTTGAATTTTGATACAAAAATTTTCCAAAATCGAGCGCATTATCTAAAACGCCTTTGCCGATCAAGTCAAAAGCGAGTGTTACTGACTTTTCAATCGCCACATCGGTCTTTTCGAAATTTGGGCTATCGTCACGCACCCAAAAATTGAGAACAAACAGTAGATGCATCCAAAAAACACTTGAATAACGATCTTCGATGAAGGGTCGTTTTGCAATTTCACCCGTTGCTTTGCCCTCGTTCAAAATACCTTCCACCCAGTCTTCAAAGGCAGCCTTAAAACTTTTCAAAAAAGCTGGGGTACCAGCAGTCACCTTTACGCTTTGTAGTTGATGGAGAGCAAAACTTCTATCCGTTTTCAACACTTCTGCAAGCGAAAAGTAAAAGGTCAACAACTTTTCACGAGAAGTGAATGCGGCAAAATCTTTGTCGGCAGATAATCGACTTTTTGTGTCCAGTATATAGCTTTCCCAAATCGACTTTTCTACCGCCTCAAAAGAGCCAAAGAAGTTGTAAAAATCGGCCTCCGCCATTTCATTGTCTTTGCAAAACGAAAAGACTGAAACCGGCTTTTTTCCTTCAGTTAACAAATAAATCTTATAGGCGCTTCTTATCGCACTCGAGTTGATTAACTCCTGTTTTTGCGGTTTAGTTTTTTTCTTGTTAGCTTCCATGCTTCTACAACAATAAAATTCAGAAAAGGTTGAGTTTTCTCTCCCAATTTTATGTCCGATGAATCGGAAACGATCAAACATTTGTGAATTAAAAAATTGGATTCTTCCAATCGCACTGGCACTTATTTTTTCTTATGCAGCCTGCGGCCAATCAAGAACAAAAGCAAAGCCTTCAGAATTGTTTGCCCTTGGTGAGAAAGCGCTGGACGAGAGAGCCTACAAAACCGCTCTTGCGCACTACAATGAATGTCTTCGGCTTGATCCTTTTTTCTGGGACGCCTATTACGGCCGCGCACTTTCCCGGGAACGATTGGGCGATGCAAAGGGAGCGCTCACCGACTACAATATCTTCCTCGAATCAAAGCCAGAACAAGTAGAAGCGCTTTTTTCCAGAGCTGTACTTAGGTACAATAATGGTCAATGGGCTTTAGCAGGAGAGGATTTTAGTTTACTATTACGAAAACCTGGCGGAACAACAAACATGGTGTTTCATCAGACAAATACATCTGGAGGCAACACCAAAGTCATGACGCTTCAGGGGAATAGGAGGGCAGACTACCTGAACTACCTGGGCCTCATTGACTGGCGCTTGAAAAAGTACCAGCAGGCAATTGTATACTTAGACTCTGCCCTACAACTATTGCCCAACATGGCAGACTTTTGGGTAAACCGCGGAATCGTCAAACAATCTTTACGAGACACACTGGCGGCAGTCAAAGACTTTAAGTCGGCTCTGCAAATCGACCCTGAACATGCGCTTGCCAATCACAACCTGGCATTATTGGGTGGCCTGGATGGAAAAGAAAAAGAGACAGAAAAGCTGATAACGGAAGCGATTGAGAAAAACCCCAACCTGATTTATTCGTACGAAGAGCGCGGCTTCCTTCGTATGAAAGCGCGAAATTGGAAAGGCGCCCTCGCAGATTTTAATCAAGCGATTTTGTTAGATGCAAATGACCCCGATAACTGGCTACAGCGCGGCATCGTCAAGGAAAAATTGAAAGACATGTCAGGTGCTTTGGCTGATTACTCACAAGCCATAAAACTCAAAGATGATTACGAGCGAGCGTGGATGAATCGGGGAAATCTGTTAAGCAAAATGAACCGACTAGGCGAAGCCATCGAAGATTATACCATCGCTATCACCCACTATCCTGAGTATGGGCTTGCCTACTATAACCGCGCCCGGGCATTCCACAAAACGAGCCAACTCAAAAAGGCCTGTGCCGATTTGCTGCAAGCGCAAAAGTTCAACGTGCCCATTGATCGAAAGGTGGAAGCAGCTATTTGTAAATAGTCGACTACGTAACCCAATGCAACGTTTGTGGTTTTACCGGATTTACAAACGGCTCATTATTTTGTTGGGAGATCGCCCAAAGGCGTTTGATTTCATAATACCATCTGGCTTGCAAATCAGGTTCGCCAATGAGTGACAGCGTTGGCTTCGATTTTAGCCCCTCGTTGAGTTTCTTGAACACGCCCAAGTCTTGACCGATAAATTGTTTACCTAATCTCTTTAATGGAAGCCACAGCATATTTGCTAACGCTATATCCGTATAGAAAATATGGGTTAGCTCCGTTTGGTTTTCATTTACCGGAGTGAGTATAGTTATCGAAACCACTTGGTTTTTCTCGCCCACCAAAATGTGTTCTGTACGAATGCCCGGCACTTCGAAGGTGATCTCTGTACTCGTCCCACCTTTAAGAATTCCATACCCCTTTGAGTTTCCAGATGGCTTATGTCTTACCATTTTAAAACCCCGTGCTGTGGGTTCAAATTTTTTCTCTTTCAGCTTTAGTTTTTTGGCCGATCGCCAATACCAGGATTGATGAACAAACGTAACATGTGCCGGATCGATCAACCCGATCACAGCATGGTCGATGTCGGCCGGCATCATTACCGTTTCCACGTGTTTAAATTTCTGATCAACACTCAAAATCAAACTGGGAGGCGGCTCGTTGAGTACCGTAATCGGCAGCTTTTTTTCAGGGATGTAAATCCAAATGGTGTCGTTGACTTCAGCAATCGGATATTGGAATACTTTTATTTTTGACGGGTCAAAAGTAGCATCGGGCGACATAGCAGGAATGCCGGTGCAAACTCCCTCGGTGTTGAACATCCAGCCATGATAACAACACTGAATCGTATTATCTTTAAACCATCCTTGTGACAGGGGCACTCCTCTGTGTGGACAATTGTCTCGCAATGCAAAAGGCTTGCCTTGGGCATCTCGGCCGAAGACAATTTTCTCCCCTAACATCTCTTTACCTACCAGTTTCCCCTTCTTTAGAAATGAGCTGTGAAAAGCAAGATACCAGAGGTTCTTGAGATAGAGTGAAGCGTCAGCAGCCATACAATTGATTTGTCCGTAAAAGTAATGGTTTTTACTTTGTCGAAGGTGTCGCCAATTCAGTATGATCCAAACTTGGTTTGGCAAAAGAATTCAAATTGGATGGAACCTCTATTTTTTATTTGAGTTCGACCGACTTAGTGTAATTTGTCAAGTCCAAGGAATTTTCAAAATGCTAGGAAGCTATTAACCACCAAGAGTTTTTAATCCAATAAAAAACTGGTAGGATAAAGTTCACTTTACTTCTAGTTGAAGCCCGACAGGGCAATGATCAGATCCATAATACCCATTGTAAATCATCGCGTCTTTTAGCCGATCTTGAAGTTTTGTACTTGTCAAAAAGTGATCAATTCTCCATCCAATATTCTTTTCGCGTCCATTAAAAATCTGATTCCAGTATGAAAATTTTACTTCATCAGGATGAAAGTGGCGAAACGTATCCACAAATCCAGCTTCCAACAATTTGGAAAATCCATCAATCTCTTGCTGCGTATAGCCTGCTGATTTGTTATAGTTTTCCTTGGGTCGCGACAGATCAATGGGCTGATGAGCCACATTAAAATCACCACAAGCGATGACGGGCTTTCTTTTATTTAGCCACAACAAATAATCTCTAAACGCATCATCCCACGACTGGCGAAAATCCAATCGTGCTAACTCAGATCCCGAGTTGGGTGTGTAAACCGTAACCAGAAAAAAAGTTGAAAACTCAGCCGCAATCACTCTGCCTTCTTGATCAAATTCATCAATCCCCATGTCGTAAGATACAGAGAGTGGTTCTTCTTTCGTTAGGATAGCTGTTCCCGAATACCCTTTTCTAGCCTTTGATGAGTTCGCAAAAACATGATAATCCGGCAGCAACTCTAAGGCTGCTAGTGTTTCTTCTTTGGCTGCTTTCGTTTCTTGTAAGCAAAGTATATCTGGGCTCATCGCCTTCACACTTGTCAGAAAATCCTTCTTCATGATAGCTCGAACACCATTGACATTCCAACTGACTAAGTGGAGCTTGCCCATGCTAAAAATGATAACGTACAAATGCTTCCATCGCCTCGTACTCGGCTAGTCCTAACTCATTGTAGCCCTGAGCGGTGGCATGATTGCGATCTTCAGCGCGTACCCAAAATTCGCGCTTGTCGTTACCTGGAAACACCGCACTGTCTTTCTGCGATTGGTGCTTGAACACCGCCCTCCGCTTACGCATGAGTTCATCTGGGCTCAACGGAACAGCCATTTCAATTTGATCAATATCCCACTCCTGCCATGCCCCGCGATACAACCACAAATAACAGTCTTTCATCCAATCTTTGTTCTTGAGTCGATCTACTGCTTGAAAAATTGCAGCCAGACAAACACGGTGTGTTCCATGTGGATCGGATAAATCTCCAGCAGCATAAATTTGATGAGGTTTGATTTGTTCAATTAAATCTACAATGATTTGAATATCTCTTTCTCCTAATGGTTTCTTCTTCACAGCACCTGTTTCATAAAACGGCATGTCCAAGAAATGTGCCTGCGAATCGGGAATACCAGTATACCGACAACCCGCTTTTGCCTCTCCCCTTCTTATCAGTCCTTTAATTTTCATTACCTCCGGACTGTCCACTTCTCCCGGCTTTTTTTCTTTAATCGCCTTAACAATCTTATTATAGAACTGCTCACCATCTTCTTTGCTCAAGCCGAACGAAACATCAAAGTCGCGAACGAAATCTGCAAAGCGAATGGCATCATCATCAAACACTGCAATATTTCCAGAAGTTTGATAGGCCACGTGAACTTCGTGCCCCTGATCTACCAATCGAATAAATGTACCACCCATCGAAATCACATCGTCATCCGGGTGAGGGCTAAAAATAATTACTTTCTTCGGAAATGGTTTTGCACGCTCTGGGCGGTTAGAGTCATCTGCATTTGGCTTGCCTCCCGGCCAACCAGTGATGGTATGTTGTAGTTGATTGAATACTTTTATATTGGCTTGGTAGGCGGAGCCAAATTCCGTCAGGATGTCCCCCATCCCATGCTCCATATAATCATGATTGGTCAGTTTTAGTATCGGCTTTTTCACGGTTTGGCACAACCAGACAATTGCCTTACGAACCAACTTATCATCCCAATCGCAACTATCTACCAACCATGGTGTATTGATGGCAGTTAGTTGGGAAGAAGCTGCGTCATCTAAAATCACCAAAGCGTTTGGATGCTTCTGTAAGAATGTGGACGGGATTTGATCAGTCACTGGACCTTCTACAGCTTTCTTCACGATTGCACCTTTTCCCTCACCCCAAGCCATCATGATCACCCGCTTGGATTGCATGATTGTACCCACGCCCATGGTGATCGCTTTTGTCGGTACATTCTCTTCTCCGTAAAAATCACTCGCTGCATCGATGCGTGTTACCTGATCGAGCGTAATCAATCGGGTGGTTGATCTTTCAGAAGACCCGGGTTCATTAAATCCAATATGTCCTGTGCGGCCTACCCCTAACACTTGAAGATCGATACCACCTAACGAAGCGATCTTTGCATCGTAGGCTTTGCAAAATTCAGCGATGCGATCCTTAGGAAGTGTTCCATCGGGAATATGAATTTGCTCTTTCGGAATATCAATCTCGTTAAACAAGTGTTCATTCATAAACCGAACATAGCTTTGCAGCGAGTTGGGCAACATTGGGTAGTATTCGTCCAAATTGAATGTATGTACATTTTGGAAGCTAAGTCCCTGTTTATGAAGAGATATCAATTCCGAATACACACGTGTGGGTGTAGATCCGGTTGCCAACCCCAACACACAGGGTTTGCCTTCCTTTTGTTTTGACCGAATTAATGCAGCAATTTCGTTAGCCACGAAAACCGAGGCTGCCTCGGATGTCTCAAAAATCTGAGTCGGAATCTTTTCAATTTCTTTCTGTGAAAGCATAGTCGCGCGTTCAATTTGGAAGCCTAAAAATAGATACTTTTGCTCGTAAACGAATTGCCGTTTACAAAAAATCTGCCGCTAAGATGAATGCCTGGAAGACCGAATCGAATGTGAAATCCGCTGATCGTCCGATTCACCTCAATGACCCTATCCTGACAATCGGCTCTTGCTTTTCACAGGCCATCGGCCAACATCTGAACGACAACAAATTTAACGTAACGATCAATCCTTTTGGAACTGTGTACAGCCCACTTTCTATCCACCACTTGTTGAAGGTAGCGTTGAGAAAAGGCGAGGTATCTGATGGAGATTTTTTGGTTCATCAGGAAGTTCATTACCACTATCAGTTCCACTCCAGTTTTGCGAGTCTAAGTCGACAAGAACTAGCTGAACAAATCAGTCGCGCAGTCAACAAAGTGAATCATTTTATCAGTACGGCTCGTTTTGTTATTATCACTTACGGAACGGCATGGGCTTACAAACGAAAAGACACGGCACAATGGGTAGCTAATTGCCATAAGGTTCCATCCACTTACTTTTCGAAAGAACTTTTGTCAATAGAGGATATGGAAAATTCCTTTGATGAGATCCACACCGCGTTAAAGGCAGTTAATCCAGCGATCCAGATCATTGTTACCGTTAGTCCGGTGCGTCATCTCAAAGACACGATCGAATTAAATAGCGTCAGTAAATCGACTTTACGACTGTTCTGCCATAAGCTATCACAACGATCGGGAGTTGACTATTTCCCGGCTTATGAGATTATGATGGACGATTTGCGTGACTACCGATTCTATCAGGAAGACCGCATTCACCCAACGAAAGAAGCGGAAGAATATATTTGGCAAAAATTTTCACAAAAATATTTCGAGCCAGAAACAAAAACATTTTTAAGCGAATGGCTGGAAATCAAGCATGCGTTAGCTCATCGATCGTTGTTTCCTTCCACTACTCACCATCAATCTTTTTTGAAGGCCACACTAAATAAGTTAAATGCGCTGCAATACAATGTCAATGTCCGCGATGAAATTGACTTTGTCAAGAACCAGATCATCACACTATGAATTCGATGACACTTCAACTGGGCGACAAAACATACTTCTTGAAAGACCTCCCTCAGATAAGTCAGCCTGTAACATTTTATGAACGAACAATCGACTTTTGTCATCGATGGCTGTCAGGTCAACAGCAATTTGAAATCCAAACTTCTGGGTCAACAGGACAACCAAAAAAAATTGAAATTAGCAGGCAAAGCATGATCGCCAGTGCCAACGGCACCATTCAGGCACTTGGACTACGAGCGAATCAAACTTCACTAGTATGTTTAGATACGTCATACATTGCCGGAATAATGATGCTGGTGAGAAGCCTCGAAATGGGCATGCATATCATTGCAGTAGAACCCTGTGCCAATCCCTTCGAACGAATTGAACCTGGAAGAAAGATAGATTTCACTGCGTTGGTACCGTATCAGGTGAAGGCCATTCTCCAATCACCTCAAAAAATATTACTGAGCCAATTGGGGTCTGTTTTAATTGGCGGTGCGCCTTTGGATCACTCGACCAAACTGGCTTTGCAAAGTTGCCGGAGTTTATTTTTCGAAACCTATGGAATGACCGAAACCATTTCGCATATCGCATTGAAGCAACTAAATGGCTCTGGCAGGTCGAAGTTCTTTACCACGCTCCCTGGTGTATCTATTCGGCAGGACGAACGTGGTTGTTTATGCATTGTAGCATCCTACCTCGAACATGAGATAGTTACCAATGACATCGTTGAAATGGTAGACGTGAACAAATTTATTTGGTTAGGGCGCTGGGACAACGTAATTAATACAGGTGGCCTCAAAGTTTTTCCGGAAACAATTGAAACAAAAATCGAAGGAATATTTGTTCAGCTAAACATCACAAACTGGTTTTTTATCACCGGGTTACCTGATGAGCGATGGGGACAAGCCGTCTCGCTAATCGTTGAAGGCAAACTGTCAGAATATCAAGAAGAAGAATTGAAACAAAGCTTAAAAAGTAAGCTATATAAATTTGAAGTGCCAAGATCTATCATTTGCCTACCATCGTTTATACGAACTGACTCTGGCAAAGTCAACCGCATGAAAACCCTTGCGTTGTTGAGCTCACCAAAATAGATAGCACGAATTCTGTTTGTACAAACCCTCACTGCCTCCGTGGCTTGCGTGCACACAAACCACCGGAAAACAGATTTTGGCAACCGCTAAGTTAATTTTCTTTATTCTTACCCGACTTCAACTGAAAAATCTCTTTCTGCAAATCCAACACCACGCCCGCCAGTTCCTCAACTGACACATCTTTCTTGCTTTCAACATCCGGGAACTGAACACTGATATAAGCCTTCGCTGCCCACGCCTCGATTACTTCGTGACCATCTATTTGATAAGGGGAATAGTGCCTGTTATCTGAAACTAAAAAGAGCTTTCCACTGTCTTCGAGGTAGTTAAACACCCTTTTGTAGACGACTCCTTCTCGCTGCGAAACAAGGACGTAGGTTTTGCCACTTTTAATGTGTCTAATGTCCTCAACATGTTCTCCAATTACAATGGTGCCAGGTAACAACGGCAACATGGAATCCCCGCTAATTTCAAACGCGCGGTAGGTGCCGTGTTTCAAAATGGGCAATTGAAACTTAGGAAGCTCTTTCACATACTCTGCATCGGCATATCCATTTAGATACCCGGCTGCTGCTTTAATGGGAACCAATTCGATATTGTCTTTCCCGCCTGAATCAGCGGTGACTACCAAAACTTCTTTGGTACGAAGCCCACCAGCAGAGGGAGTCATCAAACTATCCGGGCCGATGACAGATAAGTCTTTGCCGATTAGATCATCGACTGTAACATGAAATACCTCAGCGATCTTTTGGAGCAATTCCAATTTGGGCTCGGCACGTCCCTCTTCGTAGGCACCGAGCAGCGATCGTTTGATGTCCAGCTTTGCAGCAAACTGATCTTGAGTAAGCTTCAATCGCTTACGCAAACTCCGCATGTTTTCATTGAGTTTTACCATACTATTTTTGAAAGATTAAAATTCGTCCATTATTAACTTCTCGATTGCCGAGGGAAAACAAATTGCGTTGAAAATACCTTGGGCGATTGCCCATTGAGGCAACATGTCGGTGTATTTTTTCAATCACATCATTAAGGGGTGTAAATGGCTCAGCCAGCAGATATCCATAGAAAGTTGGCTGACTTCCCTCGGTCGAAAAGTCAACTTGATACTTACCTGATTGCAACTTTTTGCTTTTTATCTTCAATTTCGCCTCCATAACTAATATTTTTAGTGAAATAACAGTTATTACAATCAAAAAGCAAGAATAAAACTAAATTAATTAGTTATTTGTCTGCTCGGGGTCAGGGTCAGGGGGAAAAATAGAGCTCAAATCCCAGTTAATCAATTGATTATAATGGAGCTGCCCTTTATGGACAGTAAGTGGAGATTCAATGTTGTTTTCATAAATCTGACCGGTACCCAAACCTTGGGGCAGGTTAATCGGATAGGTTGACGTGAATTGAGCAATTGCATTCAGTCCAACGGAAGATTCAAGTGCAGAGGTCATCCACCAGCCTATTTTTAATTCCTCAGCCAAGGCAATCCATTCTTGACAGGCAAAAAGTCCACCGTGTAAAGAGGGTTTGAGTATAATGTAAGCAGGCCGTAACTTTTCTAATAGCTGTTTTCTTTCCCCGCTAGTGTTCACTCCGATAAGTTCCTCATCCAACGCGATTGGAATAGGTGATTGCTCACATATTGATTTGGTTTCTTTGGCTCCTGCCGTTAAGGGCTGTTCAATTGAATGAATGCCAAAGCGCGACATATCCAATAGCTTGAACATCGCCTCGTCCGGCTTGAAAGCTCCGTTGGCATCCAGTCGTACAACGATATCTTCCCGATAGTATTTTCTTCGGATGTATTGCAGGATGTCACACTCCTTTTCAAAGTTTAGGCTACCCACTTTTATCTTAATGCATCGAAATCCATCCTTAATCTTGATGTCGATTTGTTGCAGCATGTAGTCCAATCCTCCAATCCATATCAAACCATTAATTGGAATTGGTACACCCTTCAGGAAATCCGTCTTAAATAGCGTTCGCACTCCCCCATTTACCAAATCAAGCAACGCAGTCTCCATGGCAAAGCAAATCGAGGAAACATCAGGCGTAAGTTGGTGTTGAAGCAGAAAATGATTGATATCGCTGAGGGCTGAAAACCCTGCCGAAGGCAACTCAATAGCCTGTTTGTTGATTTTAGATTCTAAGCTGGCGAGAAGTAAATCCATCTCAGCCTCGGTCTCTTTGCTCAGGCCCTCTAGCGGAGCACATTCCCCCAATCCAAAAATTGATGAATCGAATTCATTCCAAAGCCTAATGAACCAAGCCGTGCGATTTTTCATTGGGCCTCGCGATGTTCTGGCTTCGAAATTAAAGTGAAAAACTTGCTTGTGAATGCTAACTCTTAATGCCATCAACAAAATAGATTGGATAGCTAAAGTTCGCGTTAAAAACTGAATATCAAAACAAGTAAACATCTATGTTATGATTGCAAACCATAAAACACAACTGCTACCTTTGCCTGCGCATGGAAAAAATGATTGATATTACCGAGTACAAATACGAACTCCCGCCAGAGCGAATTGCACTTTTTCCATTGCCACAGCGAGATCACTCAAAACTGCTCATCTACAGAAAAGGCGTGATCACTCATTCGCAATTCACCGACCTTGATGAGTTCTTGCCGACTGATTCGATGTTGGTCTTCAACAACACAAAAGTGATCCCTGCCCGCCTCTTGTTCAAAAAGGAAACGGGTGCAGAAATTGAAGTATTCCTACTGAATCCCGTTACTCCCTCGCCACTTATATCAGTGGCAATGGAAGCGCATGGCTCTTGCGAGTGGCATGTGGCTGTCGGGAATGCTAAACGATGGAACGAAGGGATATTGAGAAAACGGGTCGGCAATCATCAGCTAGCCGCCACCTTCATTGATCGTGAAAAATCCATTGTTCGTTTCAAATGGTCGGATCAACTTTCGTTTGCAGAAATCATTTCACACATGGGCGCCACTCCTTTACCTCCCTATTTGAAACGAGAGGTTGAGGCGAGCGATAAAGAAAGATACCAGACAATCTACTCGGAAAAAGAGGGAGCTGTGGCTGCCCCAACGGCAGGACTACATTTTACCGAGCGTGTTTTTGAGAAGCTTCGTGAACGTAAAATTACCAATGATTTTTTGACACTGCACGTAAGTGCGGGGACCTTTCAGCCTGTCAAAGCAGAAAATGCTCTAGATCACACCATGCATGCCGAACAAATGGTGGTTTCAAAAACAAACCTTGAAAATCTGCTCAACCAAGAAAGCATCGTTGCGGTGGGCACAACCTCTTTGCGGACGTTGGAAAGCTTGTACTGGTACGGTGTAAAATTAGCTAGTGAACCTGATGCGGTCTTTCAGATAGCTCAAGATGAACCTTATCAAGAAAACAAAAGAACAAAAACCATTGGGCGCAGGGAAGCTTTTGAAAACGTGCTAAAAAAAATGATCCGCGATGGCGAAACCCAATCGGCTGGAGAAACATCAATCTACATCGTGCCCGGTTATCAAATAAAAACAGCCAATGCGTTGATCACTAACTTTCATCAGCCAGGATCTACGCTAATGCTGCTCGTTGCTGCTTTGGTTGGAAAGGACTGGAAAAAAATCTACCAAACGGCCCTTGAGAATAATTACCGTTTTTTAAGCTATGGAGATAGTTCGTTGTTAATTCCTTGATGGCATTATTTTAACTCAACCACGCGTACCTCTACTCTCCTTCCCTCTTCTTTGGCAGCCGTTTGATCTTTAGTAGCACCGTAGCCCTTGGCTACGATGCGCCTTCTCACGATACCTTGATGATTAAGATAATCAAGCACAGCTATTGCCCGCTTGTTAGATAACTCTCGATTAGCTTCTTCGGTTCCTTCTGCCGAAGCAAAACCAGAAATCTCAACCCCCAAAACCGGATTTTGATTTAAAGCTGTCAAAATGCCATCCAGTTCTTTGTTATAGATAGACTTGAGCTCACTTTTCCCCTGATCAAAAAATACTTTGCTGAATTTCGCCAGCGCATTTTTGTCAAATGCCGCAGTTGGCTTCAGACCCGCTTTCTTATTTTGTAGTTCTTCTGTGATGTTTACGGTAGGTAATGAGAACACCACCCTACCATCTACTTTTTTCTGTTCAAACTTACTTTCATCACTTTCGTCAAAGTAAAATGTTCGTGTCACCACATCAATTTTGGAGTTTTCTTTTTCGTTGAAGTTAACCCCATCAATCGGATCGGTGTGTTCAATCAAACTCACCAAATAGTCTATCCCCTCTTTATCATCCGCAGCCATTAAATCCAACATCATGTCATAGACGTCTACCTTTCCAGTTTGCACCAGTTTAGCTTCATTTGACTTGCGTAACTCGGTCTTTATATCAGCATCCGTATCATAGAAAGCATTTTTTACTTCCACTTCTTGACCTACCACCACATCAAATTGTTTAATTGACTTTAAACTCACCTGCTGATACAACTCATAGAAATAAGTCTGATTGGGGATATTCACATTTAACGTGTAGGAAAGAAACCCTTCTGATTCAATGACGATATCGTAGTTTTTGGAAGGTGGCAAAATGATCAGATACTCTCCGGTTTTTGGATCTGGATTATAGACAAACTCCAACTCCCTTTTCGTGTCCATATCAACCACATACATTTTGGTAGGCATCGGTTTCCCTGTCTCCGTGTTTAACACTCTGCCTTTGATCATCGTCAACGGAATAGTCATCGAATTCTCAGGCATGTCTAGATAATAGATATCCTGTGCCCCCTGTCCTCCTTTCCGGTCTGATGAAAAATAGGCACGCTTACCATCCGCCAAAAGTGTGAAGTAATTATCGTTGGAAGTTGTGTTTACTGGGTAGCCCATGTTTTCAGGCTTGGTCCACTTACCATTCACCAAACTGGTTTTGAAAATATCTCGTCCACCCATCGTAGAGTGGCCATCAGAAGTAAAGAAAAGAGTCTTTTGATCAGGGTGTATAAAGGGCGCATCTTCATTATCTTTCGAATTTACATCAGGCCCCAAATTGATTGGTGGACTCCACTTGCCATCACTTTTCAATTCTATCTTCCAGATATCTAGGCCTCCCCTACCACCTTGCCGATCGCTGGCGAAATAGATCACCTTACCATCAGGCGTCAAACTAGAAGTTGATTCCAAACCCATTGAGTTAATCGTTGGCGACAAAATACTTGGCTTTGACCAAACATCACCTGACTTCGTGACTAAGAATAAGTTTCCGGGGTCTGCATTTCCACCCATAAAGACTACCATTTTCTGACCATCAGCAGATATCCCAGCCGTTCCTACGTTATATTCAGAAGCGATAGGCATAACAATTGGCTCCGTCCAGTTGCCGGATTTGTTGTACGACACATAAATCTCCTCGATAAACTTATCCCCTGATCTTGTACGGCCAGTGTTGGGGCGGAGCGCTGTAAAAGCTAAAACGCTTTCATCCGCTGACACAACTGGATTGTACTCGGTGTATTTCGTGTTCACTGTTCCTGAAAAGCTGTGTACGGTGAAGTTGCGTGGCACCGACATCATGGCCATTGCGTTTTGACAAGACCCGATCGCTTTGTCTGCAACGGTTACCAATTTCTTGTCCATTTTCACCATCTCGCGATAACTTTGAAAGGCATCCGTTGCTTTTTGTAATTGCTCGTCTTTCAGGTACAGCTCACCTAGGTCAAAGTAAATTTGTGCAGAATAGTCCTTCTTCAAGGCCAATGCCTCCTCAAAATACGGAATGCCTTTGATTTGATTCTCAACACTTTCTGATACCTTGTAGCAGGTTGCCAATTGATAAAAAACGAGTGGGTCCTTCACCCCTTGTATACCTTCCAGGTACTTTGGCAAAGCGGCCTGATAGTTTTTTGCTCCAAACAATCGCTGTGCTTCAACAATTGATTTGTTGAGCTGGGCGAACAAGTTGTTAGTGCCAGTTAGAACAATCGCCAAAATAAACAAGAGTCGAGTCATCATCTAAAAATTAATTTCAAACGGGTATTTATTAAGAAACTATTAAAGTGCAAAAATACCTCTTTTTAGGTATTGCGTTGAAAATCAATTTTGTTTTCATTTGTAATAATTCATAATTACAATACTTCCGAAAGAAAAAAGAGGAAATCAATAAATGGAATCGGTGAAAAAATTAAAAATTAGTCAACTACCTGTAAATCAATAATAATTGCGATTTTAAAAAAACCTTTTATTTAATAGGTTTCTTCGTCTATTGTGAGGAGATTTAACCAAATTAATCAAAAACCTACTCTTATGATGAAGCGCTTCTGGAATATGCTGGATGTCGAGCAGGAAGAAACCGGTCCGGTAGGTTTGTTGCTTGCGATTAGTTTTTTTATGGGGCTCTTCATGGCTACCGTGGCTGTTGCCTCACAAACGTTATTCCTGAACTTCTTTAGCGAAACAGAAGATTTGCCTGTTGCCATCTTTTTTTCAGGTGTTCTCGGACTCGGTGCAACTGTTGTTTACAACTTTCTGCAAGGTCGCATTCCCTTCCGTGTATTGGCCATTATCAATCTACTTGTTGTAATTCTATTGACCGGATTTATTGAGTTTGGTGAAAAGTACGTTAGTGATGTAAAATCACTCTATCGTTATGGTTTTATGTTTGTGTTGCCTTTTACATTTATCACCCAATTGGTTTTCTGGGGTTCTTTTGCCCGTATGTTTAACGTGAGGGTTGCCAAACGTCTCGTAGGCAGCGTGGATTTAGGAACAACCATCGCATCGATACTCGCTTTTTTCACTGTCCCCATTATGCTTGCATCCGGTATTTCGGTGCAATCTTTGTATACTATCGGCCTCGGAAGTATTATTATCTATTTACTTCTATTCATACGCCTGTCGAATAAATACTTGGTAGGCGACAAGAGTTTTATGAAAGAGACTGACATTAAAAAATTATCGATAACCGAATTTTTTGGCAACCGATACATACTCACCTTATCATTGTTTGTCATTGTTTCAACTGTTGCCCTGCGATTCGTTGACTATTCTTTCTTCAATATTTCGCAGGTTCAATTTGAGGGAGATTCTCTTCCCTATTTTCTAAGCTTTTTCGAGGCTACTGTGGTTATTTTCAGTTTTCTTTTTACTACGTTTGCTACAGATCGAATCAATCAAGATTATGGCTTGCGGATTTCGCTTATTATAAATCCGGTTTTACTAATTTTATTCACCGTCTCTGCATTAGCGCTAGGTTATTTTTTCGGTTTCGATCCCGCCATAACCGGCCGAAGTTCTGTGGTGTATTTCTTCATCGCCATTGCCATGGGGAAGCTCTTCCTCAACTCGCTTAAAGATGCCATCGATAACCCGACATTCAAATTCTATTATGTGCCTATTGACAAAGAGTTAAAAATTGATGCGCAAACAAAAATAGAGGGAAGTGTGATGGCACTGGCCAGTGTTATTGCAGGGGGATTGATAGTCCTGATCAACCGAGTTAAGGTTTTTGACTTGCTGACGATTACTGCCTTTACCATACCGATCTTGTTTATTTGGTACTGGGTTGTCAACCGTATGTACATTGGGTATCGTCAAACATTGCAATCCTCCTTGATAAAAAACAAGTCTGCCATTGAAAAGGAGGTTGTACGGGAATACACGATGGATAGCGTATTGGGCAAAGAAATAAACAGCGGTGCCGAAGAAAAGGTGGTCTACGGCTTGAAGCTAATGGAGAAATTAGAGCCGGCCTTGTTCGAATCTTCTTTGCTGCAGCTAGCTGAAAGTAAGATTAAAAAAGTGCGTCAATTTGCGGTTGACAAGATACAGGAGTTGGGCTTGGCTGTCAGCGAAGGAAATGAAATCAAGGGATTGGCTTCGCAGGCTGCCGGTGCGGCAGAGGATAGTGATTTCTTGTCTATCTCCATTGACAAGCTGATGAAATTGAGCAAGTCACCAAAACAATCAGATCGGATACTTGGTGCTAAGCTCCTTCGAAAGCTGACGAATCAAAAAACAATATTCATTTTATTGGAACTCCTTAGAGATGCTGATCCGAAAGTACGAGGCGAGGCTCTCCTTACCTCTCGCAAGGTGAAACGTCCGGAAACATTTGGCGTTCTGATCGAGTTACTTTCGTCACCCGTTTATTCTCATCAGGCGTCAGCAGCGTTGAAAGAGGTGGGCGAAGCCGTACTGCCGCATCTCGAAACGGCTTTCCACAAATCCGGGCAAAGTGAGCTCGTCATGCTGAAGCTAATCCAGATTATGGGGCACATAGGTGGCAAAGAAGGAATGAGTTTACTCTGGAAAAAAATTGACTATCCGGACAAGCGCATTGTTCGACAAATTCTATACTCACTGCGATTGATCAATTACACAGCCAGAGGACGTGAATCGCTTGATGTAAAGGAGTTGCTGGACATTGAAATGAGTAAAACACTTTGGAACCTGGCTGCTTTGGAGGAATTGCCGGAAGAGTCTTATTTCTTGCTGGTACGAGATGCCCTTAAAGAAGAAATCCGGGAGAATTATGACCACCTGACGTTGCTACTGTCGCTTCTGTATGAACCCGAATCGGTTCAGCTTGTGAGGACCAATGTGGAGGTGGGCTCGCCAGACAGTATTCAATACGCGTTAGAGCTTTTAGATCTTTTTGTCGAACAAGACTTAAAGCCAAAACTCATACCCCTATTCGATGACAGCTCGGTGCAAGACAAACTGGAAAAACTACAGATCTATTTCCCAAGAGAAAATTACACTCCGATTCAAACGATCAACTATATTCTTAACCGAGATTTTAACTACAATAACCGTTGGACAAAAGTCTGCGCGTTACACTCCACCGCTTATATTCCTGATTTCAGAGTGAGCCGTGGGCTAGTGAGTCAAATGTTTAACCGCGATAAGTTACTGCAAGAAACAGCCGCATGGGTGGTGTATAATAAAGACAGGGAAGCCTACCAGACCATTTCTGACCGCTTACCGGTCCGCGACAAAAAATTCCTGGATTCTGCCATTGAAAATAATCAATTACTCGAAGGCTTAGACGATGGTTTCTTTTTAGGAATTGAAATGGTGATGCTGATCAAGAAGTTGCCTGTGTTCCAGGGTATAAGCGGACGAATTTTGAGTGACTTGGCAGATAAAATCAACCCCATCACATTGAACCACAGAGACAAGCTAGTGATACCCGCTGATGAAAGCCCCATTTTGATTCAGGCTTTTGGCGAAATCACATTGAGAAACCAAACTGAAGTGGTGCAGCAACTGAAACAAGGGGATGTGTTTGGAGATTTATTCCACGAGGGTGCCACTCCTGCAATTACCGAAGCAGAAGCAAATGGCCGGTCTGTGATTTTCAAAATTAACATCATTGATTTTTATTTTGTTCTGGCAACTCACCATGACTTAGCCCAAGGCCTGATTGAAAATATTACTGAAAAGAAAGAACTTGTCAACTAAAAAGTTTAAACCATGGCGTATGAAATAGATGTACTCGTCACGTATGCAGAAAAGGACAACGAAGTAGCAAAAAAAAGTGAGCAAGGTTGGGTCACACAATTCAAAAAGTTTTTGGAGCTAATGCTTTTTCAGGTGTTGGGAACCAAACCCAACATTGTGATTAAGTCAGAGTTTGATACAGCTACGGCTCCCGCATTAGACAATGCCGCGATCCTTGTGGCCGTACTCACCAAAGAATTTGCACAATCGGGTCGATGTCTCGATTTGATAGAAGCCTTCCATAAATCTTCTTCTCAATCAAAAACAAGCAGGGTGTTTAAGGTGCTAAAATCTCCTCTCACGCTACAGGAACAGCCTCCTCGTCTGCGCGATTCGCTCGGTTATGAGATGTATCAATTGGATGACGAAACGGGTGCGATCAAAGAATATGTTGACTTTTTTAGCCCTGAAGCCGAGAAACAGTATTGGATGAAGATGGTCGATTTAGCCTATGATATTCATGAAGCTCTTATTGTTTTGAAGGAAGGAGATCATCGAACGGAAGTAAAAAATCTTTTCAAGCGAAAGACAATTTATCTTGCCGAAACCGGATACGACTTGGCCATTCAACGAAACATCATAAAACGAGAGTTAATACGGCATGGCTACGTTGTTCTTCCAAATCATACGCTGCCTACCCGGCAGGACGAGCTTGAGCGATCGGTAAGAAAAGATTTAGAAGAATGTAGTCTCTCCATCCACCTGATGGGCACTTCATATGGAGAAATTCCGGAAGGGGGTGAACGCTCTGTTGTAGATTTGGAAAATAAGCTGGCCGCTGAATGCGCTTTTGCGAAACGCCAGAATAAGCAGGAATTTTCTCGCTTGATTTGGGTTGCTCCTAATTTGAAAAGTGCCAGCGACAAGCAAAAATCTTTTATTGATAATTTAAAACGAGACGCAGAAGCCCAGGAAGGCGCGGAAATCCTACAGAATCCGCTGGAGGATTTCAAAAACATTATGCGTGAAGAGTTGATTGACTCCCTGGAACGCAAAAATGTGGACGAGTCTTCCACCAAATCAGTTTACCTCGTTCACGATCGTCTCGACCAAGCCGAAGTAAAACCATTCAAAGAAGCCATTGAAAAATCCGGCTATAAAGTTTTGTCTCCTGCATTTGAAGGCGAGTTGTTGGATGTGCGGAAACATCACATCGAGAACCTACGAAATTTTGATTCAGCCATCATTTTTAAAGGAAAGGTAAATGACCAATGGGTTCGCATGAAAGTATTGGATTTGCTGAAGGCGCCAGGGTTTGGACGAAAAAAGCCGATCAAAGGAAAGGCGCTGGTTGGCAGTGGAAACTTAGACGCTTTTAAGAGTCAGAATCTTACTATCATCGCAAGCGACAGCGTTCGTGCCATGGAATCAATATCAAATTTTTTGGACGACAGTAAATAGTTTTTTTTAGTTGAATCAAGCCAGTTAAATTAAGAAACACCCAAAACAACAGTCAATATGAGCCAGCAAGTTGAAGAAATGCCAGGAGCGCCCTCTGCCGTAGATACGGGCAATCCATTTCCCGGGCTAAGGCCATTCAAAATCGAAGAGAGTCATTTGTTCTTTGGCAGAGAAGGACAAAGCGATGAGGTGCTCCTCAAACTTTCAAAGAATCGGTTTGTTGGTGTAATAGGCCCTTCTGGAAGTGGTAAATCCTCTTTCATTTACTGTGGGGTAATCCCCATTTTGTATGGCGGTTTTTTAACAGACGCCAGCCCCAACTGGGAGGTAATCGTTACCCGCCCGGGCTCTGCTCCTATCGATAATCTTTCGGAAGCGTTGTTGAAGTCAGCAAAAGACTACAACATGGCTGATACGGAAGACAAGAAAATAAAAAGAACGATTGTCTCAACTCTACTAAAGAGTAGCTCACTGGGTTTGGTAGAAGCGATTCAGCAATCTCGAAGATCAGCCGATATTAACTACCTGGTCTTAGTCGATCAATTTGAAGAGCTATTCCGTTTTAAAGATGGTTCAGACCCGAACTCCGTAAACGAATCGCTCGCCTTCATCAACTTGCTGATGGAAGCAATCAATTATGAAGATGCGCCCATCTATGTGGCCATTACCATGCGCTCTGACTTTATTGGTGAATGTGCGCAGTTCCCTGACTTGACCCGCAAGATCAACGACAGTCACTACCTTATCCCTCAAATGACCCGCGAACAAAAGCGCAGAGCGATTGAAGGACCTGTAGCGGTTGGAGATGCAACCATTGCCCCTCGGCTGGTGCAACAATTACTGAATGACTTAGGCGATAATCCAGATCAGCTACCCATTCTCCAACACGCGCTAATGCGCACATGGAGCTATTGGGGGCGGTACAAAGACTCTGAAGGCGAAAGCCTGGACTTGAAGCATTATGAAGCGATTGGCACGATGGCCGAAGCGCTTTCGCAGCATGCCAACGAAGCGTATGATGAGTTGGATGAAGACCAAAAAAAGATTTGCGAAGCGATATTCAAAGCCATTACAGAAAGACGCGGAGAAAATTTTGGTATTCGCAGGCCTACCCGCCTCAACGAAATTGCATCTATCGCTGATGTTTCCGAGGCGGATGTAATTGCCGTTATCGACAAATTCAGAGAGCCCGGACGTTCGCTGCTAACACCTGCCTATGGTATTTCACTACATGGCCGCTCGATGATCGATATCTCGCACGAGAGCTTAATGCGCATTTGGGTACGTTTGAAAAACTGGGTGGAAGACGAAGCCGATGCCGTTCAAATGTATTTGCGTTTGTCGGAAGCAGCCACACAATACCAAGTAGGCAAAGCAGGTTTGTGGAGACCACCCGATTTGCAGTTGGCGCTAAACTGGCAAACCAAACATAAACCCACTTTGGTGTGGGGACAGCGATACAACCCTTCTTTTGAGCGTACGATCGTTTTCCTCGAGTATTCTAAAAAAGAATATGACACAGAGCAACGCATTAAAGAGCTCGAGCAGAAGAGGAAGCTGCAACGCGCTCGAGTTGTTGCCATTGTCTTGGGCTCATTTGCGGTGGTTGCTCTAATGGCATTTATATACGCCTTCGTACAAAGTGGAATTGCCAAGGAGAAGGAAAAACTGGCGATAGAACAAGGTGAGATTGCCAAGCAAAATGAAGCTAAAGCGACCAAGGCAACAGGAGAAGCAAAGATTGCAGCGCAGCAGGCACTAGATGAGAAGAAGAAAGCCGAAACATCTGCTGAAGAAGCACGTATTGCCCAAAAAGATGCCGAAGCAGCCAAGGCGGAGGCGCTAGTAAATTTGGATAAAGCAACCAAGGCAGAACAGCTAGCAAAAGTAGCACAGGCAGCTGCAGAAAAAGAAAAACTTGCCGCCCAGGCCAGCGAAACGCGAGCAAAGGCTGCACAGAAAGATGCAGAGACCAGACGCTACCTTTCAATCGCAAAAAGCATGGCCCTCAAGTCGAAAGAGTTGAATGATACCACGCTTCAATCCTTACTTGCTCAACAGGCTTTTGCGTTCAACAAGCGATATAGCGGCTATATCTATGACAATGATATTTACAATGGACTGTATGCAGCCCTTGAAAAATTCAATCATCCTTTGACTAGGAGTTTGCAGGGCCATACCAAAGCAGCCAGAGCGATCGTGAGTAGCACAAAGAGCAAATCCATTTATTCCGGAGGTAGCGATGGAAAAATATTCAAATGGGTTGAACAAGGTGGTATTTGGCGGGGTGAACAAATTGCAGAGTTTGCAGATCCACCTCCACTGATCAACACCAACTACCAAGTTTATTCGATGGACGTAAGTCCTGACGGAAGCTGGCTGGCCATCGGAGGTTTGTATCCTTCTGACAGAGACGCCAATTATGCGATGCTTTTGAATCTGAATAATCCATCTGAAGCACCGAAGAAAATTCAAGGGTATCGCTCGGATATCGAGAATGTGATTTTCGCACCTGACGGAAAAGGTTTTTTTGCAAGAAGTAATTCAGGCCGAAGCATTATGTACTCCGATCTGACAACTTCGAAGGAAGTGGTGACAACCAAAGAGAAAATCACATCAATTGATCTAAGCACTGACGGAAGCAAGCTGGCTGGTGTAGGTGAAGACGGAAACTTGTATGTGTGGGACGTGCGGAAAAACTTCGCGCCTACCGTTTACTCAATCTTGAAAGGCTCTTCGAATGACGTACTAGCGGTAGTATTCTCCCCTACCAGCAATGATATTATTATTGGCGATCAAAAGGGTGAAATACGAATTATCACGGCTGGTCAGGTAAGGCGTGTGCTTTCAGGTCACACTTCTCTCATACAAGAGCTAAAGTTTAGCCACTCAGGCAAATTCCTGGCCTCGGCCAGCTACGATAGAACATTGCGCCTATGGAACATGGAGAATTTGAAAGAACAGCCTACCGTTCTCACGGGTAACGACTGGGTATGGAGCATGGCCTTCTCCCCTGATGATGAGCAGATCATGGGCGGTATACACAGCGTGACTGAAGGCATGCGGGCGTCAGACACTGACTACACGATTCATTCTTGGCCCACAAAGAATACGATCATGTCTACTGAATTGTGTGGGCGCATCACGAGAAACATGAGCAAAGACGAGTGGGAGCTGTATGTAGCCGATGACCTTCCTCGCGAGAAAACGTGTGAAAATTTACCATCAAACAACAAGTAAGGCATGAAGCGAATTTTAGTACTTGCATTTTTTGGACTATCCATTAACCTTGCGCTTGCTCAGAATTGCGCACAAACATTGCGACTGGCAGTTTCGTCATACGACCAGGGCCGGCTCCATGAGTTGCCCGGGTTGCTAAAAAAATGTTTGAGCGAACCAAATGGATTTAGCATAGCCGATAAAGTAACCGCCTATCGGTTACTCACGCTTGGTTTTATTTACTTAGAGGAACCCGAGCAGGCGGATAGTACCATGATCCTTCTCTTGCAGGCCGATCATTTTTACGAACCCAATCAGGCGGTTGATCCCGCTGAGTTTATCGGGCTGTATAAAACGTTTCGCACGAAACCGGTTTTTAGCTGGGGCATAAAGGGAGGTGGTAATCTTACCCAGCCCAACATAACTTCAAATTATTACATTGGAGGCAACGCAAAAGGGAATGGACAAACAACGGGTCAGATTGGAATTCAAGCTGGTGGCGTATTTGAAAAGGCTCTCTTTCAAGGTTGGAAAAAAAGTAAGTGGCAGAATTTCACGTTGGCCCCAGAAATCTTATACGTTACCAGATCCATAGACTACACCAATACGCCATTTCTACCCTATCCTCCCGCGAACGCGAACACTCAAACTGATTTGAAGGCTCCTGAATCTCAGGTTTGGTTTGAGTTGAATGTCATGCTACAATACAAATTGAAACCAAAGTCAAAGTTTAATCCCTTTGTTGAGATTGGACCCGGCATTGGCCTTTTGAGTTCATCTTCGATTGCTGCAAATACTACGCGGGGTACAACAGGTAACGTGGTGAGTGGTACTAACGTAGATGTAACCAATTCTTATAAACAGTTGGTCTACTCGGTTATTGCCGGTGTTGGTGGACGGTATCGGGTTGGTTCTCTTTACATCACTGCTGAACTCAGGTACCAGTATGGATTAATAAATATTGTAAACGAAGCTACACGATACAATTCAGAACTTGCGCTCGACTATGCTGGCGTTATGAATGACTATACAATTAATAACATCGGGGCTGTGTTTGGCGCAAGTATACCCGTGTTTAGGCCGCAAAAGTTGCACAAGAAAAAAAAGTAGTTGAACAGATAAAGACGTTTCGTAAAATAAAGGGTTAGCGTATGAACAGACTTTTTGTATTTTTTTTATTGGTGCTGTGGGGATGCTCCCAGGAAAGTGCCGTGGACTCAGCAAAGTCGTCCACCTTTGTCAGGTACTTTAATGGATCGTTTGAAGACGAAGCGCAGGCACTGTTGGAAACTGCCGATAAAGGCCTGGTTATCCTAGCAAATACCAATTTCGATAGCAAAAAAAGGGTCAACTTGATTAAAACCGATGAGTTTGGCAATCTGATTTGGCAAAAGTTTTATCCGGAGACGGAAATCGCAAACACTTCTTACAGCGGTTATAGCATAAGTTTAACACCTTCGGGTGGTTACGTTATTGTGGGAGAAAAGATACAGGGTACTGCGCCCAGCTTGCTTATTATAACAACTGATGCAGACGGCAATTCACCTGTTGAGAATACGATGACACTTTCTAACAGAAAAGGGCTAGGTGTGGCTGTTAACTCAACAGGAAATTTTCTAGTCGTTTCGTCAATATCATCCCAACCATCGTTTAATATTGTTCTATCTGAATTCTCGAAAACATCCCTGAACCCAATTTGGTCAAGAACGTATGGCGCGGGTGCATTGACCGAAAATAGTTTACCGAACAAGCTTTTTGTAGATGCGCAAGACGTGGCCTATTGGGGCGGCACGGTGCTTAAAACAAATCAAAAATCTTCGATGAGGTTTATAAAAACCCCTCCTAATTCACCCAACGTATTGTTTGATCTAACTCTTGGCAAACCTACTGATACAGAGTTTTCTGGCGACATGATTCGCTATGGCAACAACTTTGCTTTTATTGGCACAACAAGAACGGAACCCTATAAAGATAGTATTACAGTGCGCAGGGTTACAGAAAGTGGTACACAAATATTCTCACGGGCATATAAGATAACAGGAAACACGTTCACTGGCGAAATAGTTGGAAACAGCCTCTGCGTGGCGCAAGATGGAGGACTGGTATTATTGGGAACAATTAGTTTGGGAGTACCGAACACTCCCAGCACAAACACAAACTACAGCTTGATAAAAATTGATGGCTTTGGCAATGCCACTCCCGTGTGGACAAAAATCATTGGGGGGCGCTTCAACGATAAAGGCAAATCAATCATCACCACCAGCGATGGCGGCCACGTTATACTTGGCACGACCAGTTTGGCAAACGTAAATTCGCTGTTGCTGATGAAGGTAGATAAAGACGGAAACATTCCTGGGTTATAAGATATTTTGGATACTAAGATTTAAGGATTATGAAAAGAATTTTAACTGTATCTCTGACACTTTTTGTTTTTTTAGCGGCATCACAAATAGTCTTTGCCCAAGCTCCAACTTTTTCAACACTCGTTGTTGCTGCGGGCAACGGTAGTGCAACGTTGACTTTCGATACTGGGGTAGCCACAATCTCAGATGGTACTGGCAACCTTGTCCCTAGCGATTTTACAGTCAGCGTTTCCGGGTCAACAAATGGTGGATCAGTGGCCGCAAATCCGGCAGTTACTGTAACTGTTACGCATACTGCTGGAAATAATTCAGCTACACTAAACTTTTCAATTGCCGGCACAAAGGACGGCTCCGAGATTCTTACCGTTACACCAGCAACTGGCACATCTATCTTTCGATCGACCACCACTTTCGATGCGATGGCAGGTACTGCCACAATCACCCAAAATTTGAGAGATCAACTGGCACCATCTGCACCATTTGCTGCCCCTACCGCTGCAGCGGGTTCACTTATCAACACGAGCGAAAATGGTACGTTTAGTATCGCTGTGGGAAGCCTTACGTCAACGGGAGCAGTCGTAGGTGATGTTTTGGAAATATTAGTCAATGGTGCTTCTTTTGCAACGCCCAGAACGCAGATTTTAACCGCTGGCCAAATATCCTCCGGTTTTACGTTCACCAGCGTTGCCTTACCCGCACCCGATGGTGCAAAAAACATCACAGCAAGGGTAACTGATCAAGCCGGAAACGTTGGAGCAAGCAGTACACAACTTGCGCTTACTTTAAATACATCAGCTCCTACTGCACCATCTGCTGCCCCTACCGCTGCAGCGGGTCCAC
>VYLR01000075.1_pt1 | contig 99187 bp, 81 predicted proteins | sample 5114291 | NCBI WGS metagenome assembly VYLR01 (sample SAMN12291774, study PRJNA351875) | freshwater metagenome | isolation source: freshwater lake | place: USA: Michigan, Lansing Lake | collected 2013-08-14 | reverse complement strand
TTATCTTAATTAATATGAGAAGGAGCGTAATCATGCCTTTTTTAAGTACCATAGAAGAAATGGCTCTCGAAGAAGGAGCTAAATCAGGAGCTAAATTAACTAGCCAAAAGTATAGCGTTTCTGATTCACAAGAGGTACATTCACGATTGTGAACAGCTTAATCAGCAAAGGTTTAAGTGTGCCGCACAGATGCGAGAACCGCTATATATTATTTTAGCTTTACAAAGTCGTTTTGGGGAAATTCCTAATTCCCTGATTGAAACGATTAACCAAATTGAGGATGTGTCTGTCTTAGAGAGTCTTTTTGTCCCCAGTATTACTATTAATTCATTGGAGGAATTTCAACATTTAGTTAATGACTCTTTATCTTAATTAATATGAGAAGGAGAGCAATCATGCCTTTTTTAAGAACTAGAGACAACTTTTCAGCACAATTAACTAGAAGAATAGGGTAAATACTCATTTACCCCCATTTTCCTAATACTTTCTTTGACTTTGGCTGAAATTTAAACTAATCTCCCCTCATTCATAGGTGGAAAACGATGATAATACATGGCAATCATCATGGGAATTAGAACCATTAAGTTATAGAAAAGATGCAGTTCTAACCGAGGAAACCAAATTTGTCCGATACTAATAGGAACGCGAGAATCCCATAAGTTTTGACCAATAACAGCTTGTCCTAAGAGTAAAGCGTGTTCAAAATGATGATAGAATTGTAATCCTAAGGCCAAATCCCACCAAAAACGCGCTTTTCCATGAAAAGAAGGACGAAAAATGGCTAACCCTAATAACATAAAAAGAGCGTGTCCATAGTGTAGCCATTCCGAGCGCATTAACCAAGGTTTCCAGAGTCCTAATAACCCTAAACATTCCGGTCTCGGCCATCCTAAACCCCACAATTGATAAGCTTGAATAATATGTTCTGAGATGTGGGCAATAGTCACTATCATAAAGATTTGCATCCCCAATTTATGCCAGCGTCCATTCATCGCATAAACGAAAGAACGGATCATATTTGAAATCGGTTGAATGGGATTTCTTCGATTAGGAATTTGTCGAACTGTAGTCATGATTTGGTTCTCCTGTGGTTTAAAAAAGGGTAAAACTGGATAATTTTTATCAGAAAACCTTTAATGGTTCTGTCTGAAGTAAGTTCGATTTTTCTGGAACTGTTTGGACAAATATTGCCAAGATGAAAGCTGTCTTGATTTCTCGGAAAGAAACAGGTAAAGTGATGATTAAATCCTTTCCTGAAGATAACCACAAAATAGGGGATAAAGGGGTTAATTGTTGAGAGAAAGACGATAAAGTTAACGGGATATCGAGACTCAAACCCGCTTTCTTAATACTTTCTTTAGCAGACCAAATGCGAGTCGCTGCAATATTCAAATCCTCATGATTCTCTTGACTAATTACCTGCGCTAAATTAAAGGAATTTTCCCCCAATAAATCGCGCCACATCTGCACATCACGGGGGATAATCGGTTCCAGATCGCATCCTGACGCACCCTTAAGCACAAGGGTTAAATCTTCCGCATGAGACACCGAAACCGCCTCATTTTCGCTTAATTCTGGCTTGCCATCCCCCCGACGCTGAATGACACTAGAAGATGAGGTTAACATCGCCAAAGTGCGATCGCTTCTGACTCGTCTTTCTACCGTTGCATCCCGATCGAGAATTAAAGTTAAATCGACATTAGGCATCACCTCCTTAATCTTTCGTTCTAAATAACAGGGTAAAAGGGCTGGAATCCAGGGATCTTGAGGATTTCTGTGTTTAATCACCTTTAATTCCAATCCTTGCCACACTTCTAAGAGATTGCCATCGTTATTGAATACCTCAAGATCATAGACAAAGGTATCTCCTTGATGCAGTCTTTCTTTGGCTGAAACAAACTGATTTTCGCCTAAATTGACAGAATATACCGTTAAGCGTTCTATGCCAGTGGGTAAAATAGTGGCATGGGGAACACAAGCTTGTAAAGCATGGATAACGGCATCTCTTGCCCCTGCATCGCCTAAAATCAGGGATTGAGGTAAATAACGACTAAACCAAGCAGTTTTTTGCTCAATGTTAATTTCTGCAATACATTCGGTTGCTTTGAGATGAGAATAACCCTTAATTCGTTGAAATCTTGCTTTATGGAACAATAAATGACCATATAAGTCCGTATCTGGGTTAATTTGAGGGTTATTTTTTCCTTCTTTAAGGGGGACAGGGGGGATCAATGGGCGACAGTCTGGCACCCCCACAGAAGAATGGCTGATGATGGCTTCAAAATGATCGATACTAAACCCTGTATTGGCACAGCGAATAACGGCCTTAACCTTTCCAGAATCGGTGATTAAGGTAGCAATTTGTATCTTTAAGGGTTGATCGGCAGAAACCACGATCGGACGGTTAAATTTAACCGATTCAAACCTTAATCCTCCAGTTTCCCCCTTGTTAAGGGGGACGGAAGGGGGATCTTGGTTTTCCCACTTGTTAAGAGTTTGATACTCCTTCCTTGCTAAGGTGGGGAGTAATGCAGTGGCTACTTGCGCGATCGCTTCTAACCCCAAGACACCGGGGAAAATGTATTCTCCTTGATAAACATGATCTTGTAAATAAGGATCATTGTCTAAGGATAATTCTGCTTCAGTAATTAACTCAATTCCCGTGTAATGAACTTTCTTTGTCTCTAAAAAGCGTAAAAAAGATAATTCTTGCGGTTTTAAGCTTAAAGTCGGCGGTTCACCAAAACGCCCGGCGATGATAACAGAGGCAGTGGGTAGGGATTGATTTAAAAGTAAATGTAAGTATTTAATGCCAATATCGGGAGAAATAGGGGTAATACCTTCATTTCTTAGCTTTTCAACTGTTCCTAAACGTTCTCCCATGCCAATACCGGACCAAACCGACCATTCTAGGTTTAAACAGCGACAATTAGGGTATTTTTGACTAAATTCCGCTACAATATTCCCTAACCATTCATTGGCTAACCCATAGTCTGCTTCTCCTTTCAATCCAGTCTCGGCAATAATTGAACCGAAGGTGATTAAATAGTTGAGAGAATCGGGGTTAATTCCCGTTAAGATATGTTGCAAACCCTTGACTTTTGGAGCTAAAGTTGCTATAAAATCTTCTGGTTCGAGATGTTGAATTAATTTCGGTGTATTAACCCCTGCACCGTGTAAAATTCCCGTAATTTCTCCTAAATTTGTCTTAATTTCGGCGATAGTTTGCTGAACTGACTCAGCATCACTGACATCACAAGAATAATAATGGACTTGGATGTTTGCAGACTTCATTCTTGCTAAATTTTCGGCTAATTCTCGGTTATCTTCAGGTTGAGAACGTCCTAAAATCGCTAAGGTAGCTTTATTTTCTTTAGCTAAGGATAAGGCACATTCTGAGGCAATACCTCTCCCTCCTCCCGTCACCAAAAGAAGCTCCTTGATTTTGCTCTTATTTGGCCTTTTTAGGGCTTTTTTCTGCTTAGGGTTATCGGTATCTTTTTCTAACCCTAACAAGTTTAATTGACGAAGAAACCGTTTTCCGTTTTCATCATAATAAACTTCTGTATAGCTATCGGTTGCAGTGATTTCTGAGAGAATGATATTAACTGCATTGGGATTATGAAAAGGAATATCAATGACACAGGTAGGAATTTGACGATTTTCTAGATAAAAAGTTCTCGCAAAGGACGCATATCCTCCTCCTTGTTGAATCAAAATCAAGGGTTTTTTATCTTTTATAGATAATTTTGCCCCTTTTAAAAGTAAATCAATTTCTGATTCATCGGGATGGGGTTTTAAACAAATAATGATCCCTTTTTCCTGCTCATGCTTTAAGGTGGGTTGTAAAACAGATAAGTTAGGTAATAAAGGATGATCAGCATGGGCGATAATATGCCAATTTCCCGCTTTTTCTCGATTTATTTGCTTTTTATCTGATTTAATTAACGGTTTTTCGATTAATTCAACCGTAAACGCACGCACCCAATTATCAACACCCATAGGGATTGATTCTTGAGGAATTTGGGGATTATTTTTTCCTAATTCTTCTAAAGCTGCTGCTAGATCCTGAATAGTTGCATTGGCATAATCTGTCGGTGAATGGGGAGGAGATAAGTCTAACTGACGCGCTGCTTCGATCACTAATTGACTGACACTAATAGAATTAAGGTGCAGATCCGCCAACAAGCGATGATGATTTTCAATGGTTTCTAGGGGTAACTCTGTTTTTTGTGCGACTAATTGACGAATAACTTCAATTTTTGAGGTTTGAGGTTTCAGGTTTGAGGTATTAGGTTTGAGGTTTTGGCTATGATTAGGTAATAAAAGATCAATATTCTCTACTTTTGCCTGTTGACTTTTGCCTTTTGCCTTGATCTCACATGGATTGGCCGTAAAATGGGGTTGATAGTCTAAATTAAAGGGACGACTAAATCTATCTTCAAATAACCCTTGATAGTTAACCTTGACACCATTAACAAACATCACTGCCACCGTTTTCAATAACCCTTGTAAAGACTCACTACTGCTATCGAGAGAAATTACGGGAATATCCGTTATATCTGCCACTAAACGGCTTAATATGGAACCAGAACCCACTTCAATGAATAAATCAACCTCTTTCTCTGCTGACTTGACTGCATCGATGAAGCGCACCGGTGAGGTCATTTGTTCTAACAAAAGCGAGCGCCAGTCGGTATTTAATGGCAATTTTTCGCCCGTTACGGTAGAAATAACCGTTTTTTGCAGGGAATTTAAGGGATAAGTTTGTAAATAATCTTCTAAGGGTTGCACAGCCCGGGCCACTAGGGGAGAATGGAAAGCGTGGGAGACAGGCAAATAAACGGTTTTAATGCCTTGATTTTGGGCTTTTTCAACAACATCTTTAATCCCTAAGGCCTCTCCTGAGATTATTGTCTGATAGGGTGAATTTAATCCCGCAATCTCAACGATACGTCCATTTAATAAACTTTTAACCGTTTCTGCATCGGCGTTAATGCTGGCCATTCTACCTGTTGGGTGGCCCAGTTGTGCCATTGCTTGACCGCGAATTTTAGCTAGATTAATTAATTGAGTCTTATCATAGGCATTTGCCCAAAATAAAGCGCATAATTCCCCTAAACTGTGTCCTATGGCTAAATCTGCTTTAATATTTAAGTTTTCTAAGAGTTGTAACCCCCCTAGGCAAGCCGTAATGATCGCCGGTTGAGCAATATTCGTCACCGTGTTATCCTTACCCTTGGCTAACTGAGCCTTGTTATATAATTGTTTAATCACAGGAAAACGTCTTTCCCAGAGTCCCCCATGAAGATAAACTGCTGCGGATTGCCCCGGAAAGAGAAAACCTATTTTATTGATCTGTTTTTCGTGATTGGTAAAGATATTATCTAAATTTTGACCGGGGGGGATCAACGAGTGCAAGCCTTGCGCTCCTACAAGCTGATTGGTTAAGCTATCGGGGGAAGATGCAATAATGGCCAGACGATAGGGTAAATGAGGATTTACCTTTTTCGCTAATTCAACGGCAAGATCCGTCATTTCTGACTGGGATATGCGAGGAACAATATTTAATAACCGATTAACCTGTGCTTGTAAGTCTTCTTGACTATTTGCACTCAATAGGAATAACTCCGCATCTTGGGGAGAATGGATTAATTTTTGTTCCTGTGGCGTTAAAGTGTGACGACGAATCTGACTTAATCCCTCTATGATAATATGACTATTAATGCCCCCAAAACCCATGGCACTCACTCCTGCCCGTAAAGGTAAGGAATTTGGCCAGATTTGCCCCTCTTTTAATACCTGTAACCTTGCCTTGTCTTCGGTTAACCGAGCCTGAGGGCGATCGCATCCCGTCACTGGTGGTAAAATTTGACGATGAACCGCCATAGTCGCCTTAATTAACCCTGCTATCCCTGCCGCCGCCTTAGTATGGCCAATATTCGCTTTAATTGAACCAATAACGGCTTTATTTACCGTATCTGGATGAATACGAGATAAGACTTCTAATTCGGTTCCATCACCCACCGCCGTTCCCGTACCATGGCCTTCAAAATAAGCTATAGTATCCCCCGTAAATTCAGCCCGTTTATAGGCGCGATTTAACGCCAATAACTGTCCTTCCACTTCTGGACGAGTAATTCCACCTTTGCCATCGGAAGAAATCCCCCAACCTTGAATAACAGCATAAATCCGTTTATTTTGGGCTAGGGCATCCCCATGACGCATTAACACCAAAAAACCGCATCCTTCCCCCGGAATAAACCCATTAGACCCTTGATCATACACTTTCATCTCCCCAGAGGCTAAGGCCCCCGTTTTGGCAAAACCCACCAACTCAAAAGGGTCCATACTAATATCCACACCCCCGACTAAAGCGATATCTAAATCTTCAGCGACTAAAGCCGAACAACCATTCGCTACTGCCAGTAAAGAGGAACTACAAGCCCCATCGACGGTATATCCGCCCCCTTTTAAGTCAAAATAATTACAAATTCTCCCCGCTATCGTATTCGCGAGATTTCCCGCTAAAGACTCCTCTCCAATCGGTTCAAAGGGTTCTTTAAAGCGATTTTCTAATTCATTTAAGAAAATTTGCCGTTCTTTGTCCGATAATCCTTGTTTTAATAATTGTTCTTCTACCGTATGACGCACATAGGGCCAACGCAATCTTAAGGTATTAGCCCGCGATAACTCGCCTGTGAGAGTATTTCCCAGTAAAACCCCGGTTGTTTCTTTATTTAACCCCTTTCCGTCGGGAAATCCAGCATCATTCAACGCCTGAGACGCAATATCTAACGCTAACCAGTGGGTTAAATCAGCCGAACGGAAGGTACTTCCCACCACTTTATAAGCAATGCGATCGAATTCATAGCCCTCAATAACGGCAGCTTGAGTCGAATAAATGACATCGGGGGCGCTTTTATCGGAAGAATAGTAGTCACTTAACGATAATCGCTCTGAGGGAAAGCGACGAAATGCGCGACGCTGAGACAGGACATTTTCCCATAATTCCTGTGGAGAATCGGCATCAGGATAAAGACAAGCCATGCCAACAATAGCAATTTGAGGAGAAGCTTTCATAGTCAATGACCAGGAGAATGTTACTGTAGGAGCATAAGGCTTACGCCCTTTTCATTTGTAGTTTGTAGCTAAAAGCTGTAGGATGGGCTTTGCCCACAAAAACCGCATAATATATTGGTTAAGGAGTTGATAAAAGGCTGGAAGCCTGTACTAGGGGTAATTTGGCTTTCAAGGGTTCAACCGCTAAAATCAACCCTCTGAAACAACACACCAGCGTCAATCCGAAAAACATCCCAAAAACAATGTGAAAGGACATCAAAATGCCATAAGCAACGGCTACAGATGCCCCGAAAATTATCTGCTCACGGGGGTTAATTGGTGTTGTTCCCGGATCCGTTACCATATAGAAAGTAAAGAGGACAAAAGCCACCCCTGTCATGGGCAATAAGGCGGGGATTAACGGTGTGTGAAAGATAGCACTTCTGAGGATTGCTTGTAAGATAAAAGCCCCTAACCATCCGGCAATTAAAGGCAATTTACGAGTAAAACGGGCATTTAAAAACGTTCCCGTACAAACAATTAAGACGGGTAAAATCCAATCTGCCCAACCGCTTAAATTCTCGGTAAACTGATAGGGTGGCGCGATGCCAATCCAAGGAAATAAGAGTAAGGTAACGCTAATGCCAAAATTAGAAGGATTGAGAAAATGACGGGTTTTATCTGCCACTTTTAACCGAAAAATTGCTTTAGATCCGATAGCCACCGCTACTGCAAACATAATCGGAAATAAACGCTCATTAGCATAGAGTAACATAGCGATCGCTAATGAGGTAATATGGGCAGAAAGCAGAAAATCGACAAACTGACCGATACTTCCTAAATATCTAGGTTTAAAGCCATTTACCCCAGCATCAACGCTTTCTAATAATAATTCTATGCTGTAACCTGTTGCTAAAGCCACCAGAGGTTGCGCCCAAGATTGTTCAAATCCGAGGACGGTATGACCTAAAATATTGAGAAAGGTAATGGCTATAGCAAAGCGTCGTAATCCTGCTAAACGGTTGGGTTGATAGGAAACAGTAGAACGCTCTACTGGAGAGCTAAAATAGGGAAGATTAAATAATTGAGTGGTTGTCATGGTTATTGTTGAAGATGAGTTAAAGGAAATTATCTTGCCCAAAAGTGATTTACTGAGTGATGAACCCCCTATGGAAACAGAGTTACATCTGCATCAATTGATGCTTTTGATCCAATCACTGGAGTTATTATGGAAAGACCGCCAAGATTTCTATGCTTTTGGTAATCTGACTATTTATTACAGCCCTAATCAACGTCAATCAAAATATTTTAGGGGTCCTGATTTTTTTGTGGTTTTGGGAGTAGCAAGAAAACCGCGGAAAAGTTGGGTAGTGTGGGAAGAAGAGGGGAAATATCCCCATGTCATCATCGAGATTTTGTCTGATTCAACGGCAGAAACTGATCGAGGTCTCAAGAAAGAAATTTATCAGGAAACTTTCCGGACTCCTAACTATTTTTGGTTTGATCCCAATAGTTTAGAATTTAAGGGGTTTCAGTTGATGGTAGGAAAATACGAAGAAATTGCAGCGAATGAACAGGGTTGGTTATGGAGTCAACAGTTAGAATTATTTTTAGGGGTTCATGACAGCCAATTACGCTTTTTTACCCCTGAAGGTAAACTTGTTCCCACCCCTGAAGAAGTGGCAGAAAAGATGGCTCGGAAGTTACAAGATTTAGGAATAGATTGGCGAGATTTGGCTTAAGTTTGCCCTGAAATCTCTGTCAAGCAAGCTGAACTGCAACTTATGAAGTAATCTGCCCAAATGCTACAGTTAGGCGTTTTTACCGTGATAATAAACAAAAATCGAGCTATATTTGCCAGTTATCGACATGATTTGCTATACTCCAAGAAGTAACTACATTCTTCCTCGGCCCCCAATTGGGGGCTTTTTCTTGGTAAAAAAGAAGCGATCGAAGGCTTATTTTGGCTCTTTTTTGCCTTTAAATCCGACTATTGAGCTTAAACCTACCGCAATTAAGCCTAATACAGTTGAAGGTTCGGGTACAGTGGTAATAATTGTTCCATGTCCATTAGGAAATCCTGGACTACCCTTTTGATGAAGAACAAGGTACGGCTCGGGAAGGGACAGGTCGCTTGGGAAGAAATCATCATCAGCACAATCTCCTGTTAAAGTGTGACAATTCGCACTTTGAGAAGCACCATCGCTCCGAACAAGTAGAGCATTAGGTGGGGGTGTATGACTCCAAGGCGCAGGAGCGTTTCCCTGACCTGGTTGGTCAAGTCGCAAATTATCGAAGAAATTACCGATAGCGGGACCTCCATTTATAGGAGTAAACTCAACTTGGTAATGAACGTCCAGGAAAGAGGTAAAAGTCCCCTGAGAAGTTCCACTATCGTCAAAAGGTTGACCTACTTGGCCCTGATGAGTAATTGTCATCTCTCCCAGGGTTGGGGTATTAGGATCGAGAGTAGCCAGTAAATTGTACTGAAACCCATTAATATTTACAGGAGCTACATTTATTAAGGAAAGAGCGACCATCTCAATAGGGATGGTGACAGTAGCTATATCTAAGATGCCATCATCATCAGTATCGAAAATGGCATCCTGTTGGCGTTCCACAATGGTATCAGTTGCTCCCGGTCCAATTGGTAGCCCTTTGAGAGCAATTGGAAGTTCTAGTCCTGGAGGAAGACCTAGACCTAATTGTGCATTTAGTTTATCAGTATTAAAAACAAAGGTAGAGAATCCTGCTGGGGATATAAAATAGTCAGATCCAGCCTGAATATTTGAAGCTTTCGCTGCTTCTGGCATCCCTAATAAAGCAACCCCCAAACCCACAGCACCAATGAGACCCGTAGTGACGGGTTTTAACCGAGTATTAATCATTTGACTGAAACTCCTTCGAGTAACTACATTCTTTCCTGCAATTTTACAACAAGAATTTTTCTTGTCAAGTCATCAATCAGGATAATTTATTAAGTTTTATTACTGGACTTCCCCCGTATAAACATACTAGCTATGGCTAAAAGTCTTACAGAGCCTGAGTTGGAGCCATAAAATACTAATGAACTACTGGACACAAAATCCTGAAGTTCTTACGCCGATAGGGTTTGAGGCAAAAATTTTCCAATTTGACCTTTAGACGATTATAGCTTGTTTCGGGGCAGAAAACCAGCAAAAACATGGCTACAGAGGGAATCCCTTACTCTAGAGATTAATGACACTATCTGTTAAAATCAGGTTAGCGATCACTATACAGCCAACTCTAGGTCATCGCTCTACTCCAGATACAGTCAACGGTACAGCCATTTTCAAGTAAAAAATGTACCCAGTAGCCTCTTTTCAATTTTTTCTGAGAAGCGACCTGCAGTAAGGGTTTTGTTAATTTTTTAGTATTTATGTATGGGGGAAGTCCAGTTATTACACGATTTGCCTGGGTAAGCACATCTCAAACGCTGCTGATAATTGGCTAATTTTTTGATCCGCTTGCTGTGTGGGCATTTCAAATGATAAGTGGGTGGGTGGAATTAAATATAAGATAAACGTAGGTTGGGTTGAAGCATGAAACCCAACGCCTGCATGGGTTACGCTACCGCTAACCCATCCTACAAATAATTGTGCCTCCCTACTTAGGGTTGGCTGAATATCAGTATAATCCTTGCTAGGAAGTTGCACTTTTATTGGCTATCGCCAGATAAAATTCAGAAACTAAGCGACGAAATTACCATTTTGCCAACTGTGTAGCCCCTAGATTCCCTCTGGGGACTTATTCTGCAAACCCTACTTAGGGTCTGCTGAATCAATCTAAAAACCTTGTTGGATAGGACTTTTAGACTTTTTTCCCCTCAAAAAGTGCCAGCCATTGCGGGGATCGGGGGGAAAATTCAGGTGCTTTTTCCCTGAAAATTAGGTAGTTGACCACCTGAAAATCGATAAAACCCCACACCCTACACCCCACACCCCACACCCTGCCCCCAGGAAAAGCTTTTTCAGCAAACCCTACTTATCAACAAAAAGCGATCGCATTTTCTCCCGATACCCTACAATTAATTGCCTCTCCCACCGGTGCCGATAATGCGGTTAAAGTCCATCAAGACGTTAATCTCTACGCAGGAATTCTGCCCCCAGGCCAGTCCCTGACTCATTCCTTAGCTACCAGTCGTTATGGCTGGTTACAAGTGGCTAGAGGGCAAATAACCGTGAATGGCGTGCATTTACAAGCGGGGGATGGAGCGGCAATTAGCGAGGAAACTTCCTTGGCTATTCAATCCCTAGAAGACTCGGAAATTTTGCTTTTTGACCTAGGGTAGCGGGGTTGAGTGCTAGGAACCCTAGGGGCGAAGTTTTGCCGCCAATTCCCCGGCCGACTTTCAGCCATCAATACTGTCCACCACGCTGAGAAAATCGTTATGGATTAGCTCGGCGATAAAATTCTCCGGATCGGTGATAGGAACAGTAACGCCTTGGCTGGCTATCATCTGTGCAGCCATCCGAGTCATGAATTCCTGTCTTGTTTCCGTCATTCTACCCTGACATTGTTGTAATTTTTCTACCAATTCCAGTGGGGAATCGGCCACCAGTTTATCTCCCTCGCGGGTGACATAAATTGTCATCTTTCCTACCTCCTAAATGATTGGGAACGAGAATTCGGCACTACTAAACCACTTCTTTTCTCGCTATCATTATTGCCAGTTAGTTAGCCCCAGCCTCGTCCGTCTTTCCCTGTTTCCACTATTTTTTCTGGCTTGTCGCCGGGTAATTATTAAGTAGCTGGTTATAATTAAATTGAAAATGGATTTTAGGTTCGATCCCCCCTGCCCCCCTTAATAAGGGGGGTGCCGATAGGCGGGGGGATCCCCCCTGCCCCCCTTGATAAGGGGGGTGTCTGAAAGTTTTTAATACCTACCTACTTATTATCGCTAAAATGGAAGGATAAATTTGTCAATCTTTGTAACGAAAAATCAAGAAAAACTGTTCTCACGGTATCGCCCCGAACCCTTGCGGGGAAATTTGTTACAATGAATACAAGGGGACTCCCTGAGCCAGATCCCATCCCTAGTAAAAAATTGGCCAGGTGGAGAGCGGAAGCCAATAGTTCCGATCGGGACGGCATTTGTCAGAGTTTCCCGCTTCCTTTAGTTTTAGGGGGAAAAGCCATGAAATCTGGAACATTATTATCGCCCGATCGGGTGCTGCCAGAATTTCTCCGGTCAGCTATCCAAGAACGTTTTCCGGGGAAAGCGATCGATGATCTCAGCATCCGCTACTATGAAAGCGTCGAGGATGTGGGGTGCGAGTATTTTAACGATCAGGTATTGCCGGCCTGTAGCGATGAGCCTATTGTCCGCTATCTCGGCCCATTTATATCCTACGTCCGTCTAGGAGAAGCCCTGGTTTTGGATCGGCAAGATGGTCTTGTGGTTTACGAAACCGATCGAGATGTTCCCTGCACGGAAACTGGACCTTTCTGGTTGGTGACTCCTAAATCGCTCTGAAAAAGCCAACCCAAGTTAAGCAGCTGAATTGGGAAAACTTAATAGTTGAGACTCGACGGGTGGAGTCGGCAAGCAGCAAAACCCGTCGCATTTTTATAACGCTTGCGATCGCAACCAAGCCACGGGTAAATAGAGCATTTTCTTGGGTAAAGGCACGAAGGCACGACGGGCGAAGACATCGTAGTTATTTGCTTCAATTACGTCTAAAATGCCTTGATAAAGCAGTAAAGCCGCCCAAACCGGCCAACGGGAATCGGGATTAAGGGCGCGAATCCCCCTTTCGGCGGAATCGTAGTAATAACGGGCGCGCTCAATTTGGAAGCGCATTAACGCCTGCCAACGGTGATCATTAACCCCTTTGAGTAAATCGTCTTCGCTGTAGTTAAAACGCTCTAAATCCTCTAAAGGCAGATAAATCCGCCCACGATGGACATCTTCCCCCACATCCCGCAAAATATTGGTTAATTGATTGGCAATACCGAGATCGATCGCTTCTTCTTGCGGAATATAGACGCTTTGATTGCGCCGCCAAGGGGCAGAGCGATCGTCATCTTCCAATCCTAACACCGCGCTGGACATTAACCCCACCGTCCCCGCCACCCGATAGCAGTACAGTTTTAGTTCATCAAAGGTTTGATAACGACTGCGATAGAGATCCATCTGTTGCCCGGCGATCATATCCCGAAAGGGTTGGATATCCATGGGGAACTTTTCTAGAGTATCCACGAGAGCGACATCGGCATCCTCGATGGCAACCCCAGAAAAGACGGTTTCTAGCTGTTTTTCCCATAAATCGAGGGTTTCAGGGGTAGTTAACCGGGCTTGGGGTCCATCGACCAGTTCATCGGTACGACGACACCAGACATAAATTGCCCAGATCGCTTGACGTTTTGCTTTCGGCATCAGGAGAGTACCGAGATAAAACGTTTTGGAATACTTCTCTGTAATCCGGCGACAGAGTTCGTAGGACTCCGCAAGGGAGACGAGGGGTTTGGTGGGGTGGGTCGGTTTTGGCAATTGGAGCATTCTGCTGGGGCGGAATGATTGACTTAGATTAACGGCGAACTGTGGCTAATGATATAGCATTGTCTCACTCAAGGCCATTTTCGTCATTAGTCCCTAGCCAGAGAATTAACGAGCGCTGGACACTGGTATAGATTGGGTTTTATTCGGGTTTAGCGGTGCTGCGGGGTGATCTTTGCTGATCACTGCTGCCGCTAATTTCCCTGATAAAACCGCTCCTTCCATGCTTCCTAAATATTTTTGCATGGTATAGTCACCGGCGAGATAAAAATTCTCGATCGGAGTTTTTTGAGAAGGTCGATAAGCTTGTCGGCCAGGGGTGGCTTTATAAACTGATCGAGGAGTTTTCACCAGATGATATTTTAACAATTGACTGGGATTATCGCCAGTAAAATGTTGGGGAAAGAGTTTTTCTAGTTCTTTCATCGTGGCGGCGATAATTTCTTCATCGGATTTGCTAATCCAATCCTGAGCGGGAGCGAGAACTAATTCTAACATCGAGCGATCGGGGTTAGCGTATTCTTTACAGGTGTTGCTCATGTCAGCATAAACACTGAGTAAGGGCGAACGGGAGAATAATAAATGATCGATGTCGGTTAGTTTGCGATCAAACCAAAGGTGTAAATTAATGACGGGAACCCCTTCTAATCCTTCTAATTTTTGAAAGAATTTATCTTCTTGCCAAGGTTTAGGTAGTAAAACTTTTAAAGGATCTACAGGCATTGCAGACACATAAAGATCGGCTTCAAAAAGATAATCTTCCCCACCGTCTAAACCGCGCATTAAGAAGGCTTTAACTGTGCAGTTTTCATTTAAGATAATCTCTTTTAAAGGGGCATTTAAGCGCACCTCACCACCTCTAGCGGTGATGTAATCGACTAAAGGTTGGCAGAGTCTTTCCGGGGGTGAACCGTCGAGAAAAGCCATTTTTGAGCCGTTTTTCTCCTGTAAAAAGCGGTTGAGGGCTGTTAGTAGAATTGTGGCGGAAATCTCGTTAGGATCGATAAAGTTTAGGGCTTTCGACATAGCGATAAACACTTCTTTTTCTACCCTAGGCGGTATGTTTTGTTTCTCTAACCATTCCGACCAAGAATATTTATCCATCTCCTCGACGTAACTTTGGCCTTTAACAATGGCAGGAATTAAACCGAGTCCAAATTTAATTTTTTCCTCCCAAGTTAACATATCATTATTGCGGAGAATGGCAACAATACCGTTAATTGGGGCGGGAATATCTGGGAAGTCAAACCGCGAATATGTCCCCGGTTTTTCCGGCTGATTGAAGATCATCGAGTGTTCTTTCCACTGTAGGCGATCTTCTATGCCTAATTCTTGGAATAATTGCAGCATATTGGGATAAGCGCCAAAGAAGATATGTAAACCGGTTTCGTACCAGTCCCCATCGGCATCTTTCCAAGCGGCAATTTTTCCCCCTAATACATCGCGACGTTCCAGTACGATGGGCGTATGTCCCGCATCGACAAGGTATTTCGCACAAGATAATCCGGCTAGTCCCGCACCAGCGATCGCAACTCGCATCGTTTCCTATCTACTCTCTAATGTCTTGTCTTTATCACATTCGCTATTATACTTCACATTTCGTTACATTTTTTTTCAGATTATCGAGAAGTCAGGGGGCAGGAGGCGGCTTTGTTCTCCCCACACCCCACTTCCTTGATAACTGCTGACTGCTTACTGGTCACTGATAACTGATAACTGGTCACTGATAACTGATAACTGGTCACTGATAACTGATAACTGATATTGTGATATGTAATTAGCTTAATTCGCTTACCTTTTTAGTTCACGCGTACACCCTCTTCAATCGATCGCTATGACTTTTCCCACTACGTCACCTCAAGTCTCGGAAATAGAGAATAATCGTGCTTGGCATAATTTAACTGGGGAACAAACCCTAGAAATACTGAGAACCAATGGGGAAACCGGCTTAATCGAGGCGGAAATTGTTAAAAGAAAGGATATTTTCGGGTTAAATGAACTAAAAGAAACGGGGGGACGTAGCCCGTTAATGATTCTCTGGGAACAGTTTACTAACATTATGTTAGTGATGCTGATTGCCGTGGCGGTGGTTTCGGCAGTTTTGGACCTGAAAAAAGGGGAATTTCCCAAAGACGCAATCGCTATTTTTACAATTGTTATTTTAAACGGTATTTTAGGATATTTCCAGGAAAGTCGGGCAGAAAAGGCTTTAGCAGCCCTTAAGCAGTTATCCTCGCCGAAAGTCCGGGTTATCCGTAATGGTAGCACCTTTGAAGTGGCGGCCAAGGAACTTGTCCCCGGGGATATCATGTTACTGGAAGCGGGGGTACAAATTGCCGCCGATGGCAGATTATTAGAAGCACAAAACCTGCAAATCCGCGAAGCTGCCCTCACGGGTGAAGCGGAATCGGTGAATAAACAAGCACAGAAGGTTTTACCGGAAGATGCCTCTTTAGGCGATCGCATTAACCTCGTCTATCAGGGTACTGAAGTAGTACAGGGGCGGGGTAAAGTGGCGATTACCAAGACGGGAATGGATACGGAAATCGGGAAAATCGCCGCTTTGTTGCAAGGAGTAGAAAGTGAACCAACTCCCCTACAGCAGCGAATGTCGCAGTTAGGTAACGTTTTAGTGAGTAGTTCCCTAGCTTTAGTGGCGGTAGTCGTCCTTGGCGGTGTAATTCGCTTTGGTTGGCAGTTTTTTGAATCATTCCTCGAAACTTCCCTCAGTATGGCTGTGGCCGTTGTTCCCGAAGGTTTACCGGCAGTGGTAACGGTGACATTGGCAATTGGAACCCAAAGAATGGTGAGAAGACAAGCTTTAATCCGTAAATTGCCGGCAGTGGAAACTTTAGGCTCGGTAACGACGATTTGCTCCGATAAAACCGGAACTTTAACTCAAAATAAAATGGTGGTACAGAAAGTTAATACTTCCGCGCAGACAATTACTGTCACGGGGGAAGGTTACGCGCCCATCGGTGAGTTTAGTGGTGCTAGTGAAAGTGATCCCGAACTACAGGCAATTTTAACGGCTTGTGTGCTGTGTAATGATGCACTTTTGCAAAATAAAGAGCAAGAATGGTTAATTTTAGGCGATCCCACCGAAGGAGCTTTACTGACGTTAGCGGGTAAAGGAGGACTATATCGGGAAGCATTGCAGCCAAAAAGCCCTCGTTTAGGCGAATTTCCCTTTTCTTCCGAAAGAAAGAGAATGTCAGTAATCTGTGAGAATGCCCAGTTAGGTTTGGGGGATTCTGCCTATTTAATGTTTACCAAAGGATCACCGGAATTAATTCTCGAACGTTGTTCTCTGATCCAAGTTGGGGCGGAAAGTCAACCCTTAACAGATGAACAAAGAAGCCGTATTTTGGCACAAAATGACGAAATGGCGGGTAATGGCCTACGAGTCTTGGGTTTTTCCTATAAACCGATGACAGAAGTGCCAGAAGCGGAAAGAGAAGATAGTGAGGAACAATCCCTGGTTTGGTTGGGATTGGTGGGAATGCTCGATGCACCCCGCAAAGAAGTTAAAGAAGCGGTTGCCCTCTGTCGTCAAGCGGGAATTCGTCCGATTATGATTACTGGAGATCACCAATTAACGGCCAAGGCGATCGCATTTGAATTAGGAATTGCTGCCCCCGGGGAGCGAGTAATCACGGGTAAAGAATTAGAAAAAATGTCTCAGAATGACCTAGAGGCAGAGGTAGATGGTGTGAGCGTCTATGCTCGCGTTTCTCCCGAACATAAGCTGAGAATCGTCCAAGCTTTGCAAAAACGGGGCAAATTCGTCGCCATGACGGGGGACGGGGTGAACGATGCTCCGGCACTAAAACAAGCGGATATCGGTATCGCCATGGGCATTACCGGAACCGATGTCAGCAAAGAAGCCAGTGATATGATTTTGCTGGATGATAATTTTGCCACCATCGTCGCTGCCACTGAAGAAGGGCGCGTGGTTTACAGTAACATTCGGCGCTTTATTAAATACATTCTCGGCAGTAATATTGGCGAGGTTTTAACGATTGCAGCGGCTCCTCTGCTCGGTTTAGGCGGTGTACCCCTTTCTCCCTTGCAAATCCTCTGGATGAACCTTGTCACCGACGGTTTACCGGCTCTTGCTCTGGCAATGGAACCCGCCGAACCTAATGTGATGAAACGTCCACCTTTTAGCCCCCGGGAAAGCATTTTCGCCCGCGGTTTGGGTTGGTATATGATCCGCATCGGCATCGTCTTTGCCATTCTCACCATTATTATGATGTACTGGGCTTACCAATATACTCAGGCAACCCCCGAAATCGGAGATCCTGGACGTTGGAAAACTATGGTATTTACTACCCTCTGTTTAGCACAAATGGGTCATGCTTTAGCGGTGCGTTCCCATACCCAGTTAGCTGTGCAAATGAATCCCTTCTCTAATCCTTACATTATTGCTGCCGTGGGCTTGACAACGATCCTACAATTGTTGTTAATTTATGCTCCTCCCCTACAAAGCTTCTTCGGCACTCAATGGATTAGTGGCACGGAATTATTAATCTGTTTTGGATTTAGTGCCTTAATGTTTGTTTGGATCGAGTTGGAGAAGTTATTTATTCGCTGGTTCATGACGAAAAAATAAATCAATGCCAACACCAATTATTCTGACTTTAACGGTTTTAGTCGTTGCTTTAGTCGCTTTCGTGGCAGAATGGCTACCAGTAGATTTAACCGCTTTATGCGTGGCTATTGTCCTCATTCTTTTGGGTTTAGTTACTCCCGAAGAAGGTATCGCGGGATTTAGTAATTCTGCCACGGTGACGGTGATGGCGATGTTTGTGCTTAGTGCTGGAATTACCCGCACGGGAGTGATTCAAGTAATTCGCGATCGCTTGCTGGTTTGGGGGGGAAAAAATCCCCACCAACAGGTATTTGTCCTAGGGGCATTAGTGGGGCCAATTAGTGCTTTTATTAATAACACGGCAGTGGTGGCAATCTTTTTACCCATCGTTGAAGATTGGTGTAAAAAACAAAAAATTTCTCCTTCTAAGTTATTAATTCCCCTTTCCTACGCGACGGTTTTAGCGGGGATGATTACCGTGGTGGGAACTTCTACTAACATTCTCGCTAGTGGTATTTCTGCCAAGCTGGGTTATGGGGAATTTAGCTTATTTCAATTCACTGCTTTGGGAGTAGTTACTTTTTTGGCAGGTTTGATTTATTTAACAATTTTTGCTCCGAAATTACTACCCGATCGCAAATCTTCCACCGGGGAATTTTTAGAGGATGATTATGGTTCTAAAGTATATCTGAGTGAGGTAATTATTAGCCCTCGTTCTAATCTTATCGGTCAAACTTTATCCCAAAGTGGACTACAAAGAAAGTTTAATTTTGATGTGTTGGAATTAATCAGAAATAAGGTACATTTGTCCCAACCTTTAGCTGATAAAGTTCTCAATGCTGGCGATATTTTAATCGTTCACAGTAGTCGGGAAGAACTATTAAAGATTAAAGATGAACGAGGCTTAGAAATCTTTGCCGATGTCAAATTTCATAAAGAAGATATTGAATCGACAATTACTACAGGTGAGGAAAAATTAGCCGAGGTTTTGATTCTCTCTAATTCCCGTTTAATTGGGACAACTTTAAAAGATTTGAAATTCCGTCAGCGTTATAACGCCACGGTTTTGGCGATTCGGCGTGGTTCAGAATTACTGCAAGGAAGATTAGGAAAAATTCCTTTAAAGTTTGGCGATTTGCTCTTGGTTCAAGGACCAAAACAGAGTTTTATTGGTTTACAAACCACGCGAGAATTATTAGTTTTAGAAGAGAAAGAAATTGAATCATTGCGACAGGATAAGGGCATTATTGCTTTAATGATTACTTTGTTGGTGATTATTATTGCCGCTTTTGATATTCAACCGATTCTCGTCACCAGTTTAGTTGGGGTGGTTTTAATGGTAATTACTGGCTGTCTAAAACCGGGGGAAGTCTATGGTTCCATTCGTTGGGATATTATCTTTTTATTAGCGGGTTTAATTCCCCTGGGTACTGCCATGGATAACTCAGGAACGACTAAATGGTTGGCGGATAATTTAGTGGCTATCGGCGGCAATCTTTCGGGGTTTTGGATCTTAGTTTTCTTCTATCTGATTACTTCAGTTTTAACCGAAATCCTCTCTAATAACGCCGCCGTGGTTTTAATGATTCCCGTCGCCGTGGAAGTGGCGAAAACTTTGGGTTTAAATCCTTTGGCTTTTATGTATGCTGTCACCTTTGCTGCTTCTAATAGTTATCTAACACCGATTGGCTATCAAACTAACACTATGGTTTATGCACCCGGGGGCTATAAATTCCTCGATTTTACCCGTTTGGGTGCGCCCCTAAATTTAATTTTGACGATTTTAACCCCTAGTTTAATTGTCTTGTTTTATGGCTTGAAATAAAGAAAGAGATCGAAGAATCTTCGATCTCTAAAAAGAATTTGATCAGTAGTCAAAACTATTTCGATTCAGCAAAGCGTTTACGCAGGGATTCGGTGCGCTTTTTCGCCACGGTATTATTAGGATCAAATTTGAGAGTTTCTTCGTAGGTTTCGAGAGCTTTTTTCGCCATTTGTTTCTTTTCGTAAACATTGCCAAGATTATTGAGAGCGATCGAGTATTCAGGATAAAGTTTAATTGCTTCTTTGTAGTTACGAATCGCTAATTCTAATTGTTCTTGGGCAAAATAGGAAAAACCGAGCGCATTGTAGATTAGGGCTTGATTTTCCGGTTCGATGCTTCCTTCTTCAGAGATTTTTAAAGCCTTTTGCAGTAAACTCAAAGCTTGAACATAGAGTTTTTTATCGAGATAAAGACTTCCTAATTCATAGTAATCTTTAGCTGTACCTTTTTCTTTTTGCAATTTCTTTTGTAGCTTGTTAAAGGTTCCTTCCACTCGACGGGTTTTAACGATTTGCACGATGACAAAAATTCCTAAACCAATCACGAAAATTAGCAATCCAGAAACGTAAATAAGCGGCAGGGTATCTTCCATAATCAGCGATCGAGCAATTAATATTTTTATACTTATTCAATCAGATTATAGCAGGATTTAGTCAGTTATCAGTGATCGCCGCTCAGATGTGAGTTTTCAGTTCACTGTTCACTGTTCACTGTTCACAGCAAAAAACTCCCCACACCCCACACCCCACACCCCACACCCTACACCCCACACCCCACACCCCACACTCCACACCCCACACCCCACACCCCATCACCCTATCTTCCCATTTCCCGAATTCTCAGGGGTAAACCCCAATAGTTCACCCGTTCTGCTAACCAGCCGGTGGATTCTAGCCGATCGATCGCTTGGTTGACGCGTTCTCGGAGACTTTGGTACTGTAAACCTTTAGGGAGAACGACTCCTAGAGCGATCGCCCCTAACTCGATCGGTAATTGACGATAATTGGGTAATTGCTGCACCCAACCAGTTAAAAGGCTATTATCAGCCGCAAAAGCGTCTATTTCCCCGGTTTCCAGTAAATTTAAAGCTTCTTGATAGGAAGCAACTCCGCGCAGGATAGCGTTAGGTAAATGGGAACGCACAAGAGCGATTGTCGTCGAGCCGTTGAGTACGGCGATTCTAGAGTTAGCTAAGTCTTCTAAACGCTGCAATTGCGGGTTTTTCGTCACAAAACCGCTGCTATCGAGGTAATAAAAGGGGCTAAAATCCACTAAGCGCTGACGTGCGGGAGTAATCGCCACACGAGCGATCGCCAAATCCACCCGATCATCAATAACCACCTGTAAACGTTCTTGATTACTAACGGGTTTGAGAATAATAGCACTGTCAGAACCGAGAATTTCTGACGCTAGACGTTTAGCGATGTCGATTTCCAATCCTTGCAGATTACCCTGAGAATCAAGGAAAGCGAGGGGAGGGAGATTATTTTTGACAGCGACAATTAATTTTCCCCGGCGTATAATTGTATCGAGATCGGCGCTAAAACTTGGGGCTACACCTAAGAGCAAAAAACCAAGAATCAATAACAAATTTTTCATACTGTTTTACCTAAACTAACTCGATTCCTACCTTGATTTTTAGCGGCGAACATGGCATGATCAGCCCGCTCGATCACCGCTTCTAGATTATTATCTTCAGGGCTAAATGTTGCCACACCAATACTAGCAGTACCTCGCACTTTTTGTCGATCAATTTCAATATTTAGCTCGTTAGTTACTTGACAAATGCGCTGGGCTGTGGTAGTAGCATCTTGAAGATTAGTTTCTGGGAGAATAGCGACAAATTCCTCGCCCCCGAAGCGCCCAAAACTATCCACTTGACGCAGACAGTTTTTAATTGCCCCAGCGACAGTAATTAAAGTTTTATCTCCTAGTATATGACCAAAGGTATCGTTAATATGTTTAAAATGGTCGATATCGATGACTAGAACCGAAAAATAACGATGATAACGACGACATCGTTGCAATTCTTTCTCGCCCAAGGCGAGAATCTCTCGACGATTATTTACCCCAGTTAGGCTATCAGTTATGACTAGCTTTTCTAGTTGAGAATTGATATTTTTTAGTTCTTCTTGCGTTTTTTTCAGTTCTAAATGAATTTTAACTCTGGCTAACAGTTCCCAATTATGAAAGGGTTTATTTACATAGTCCACAGCCCCAGAATTAAAAGCATTGATAATATCTTCTTTTTCCTTACTATCTGTTACAAAAGTAATCGGTATATGAGCGTACAAAGTATCACTTTTGAGTCTTAGACAAAGTTCTATTCCCCCCATCTCTGGCATCATTAAGTCAAGAAGAATTAGGTCAGGATTAGCAGTTTTTACTCGTTCTATTGCCTGTTTAACACTACTAGCACAAATAGTGGCATAACCAGCAGAATCAAGAATCTTCACAGCTAATTGGAGATTTTTACTGACATCATCAACCACTAAAACTAAACAGTCTTCAGGACGAAATTTAATCATGATCAGTAGGTATAATTAATCAAGCTAAGGACAAAATAGAGATACAATTATTAGTGATACAGCATTTCTTATACAGATGAAGTATGATGGGATTGGGCATCGCCCCCAAAGGTTAAGTAGGGAGGCACAATTATTTGTAGGATGGGTTAGCGGTAGCGTAACCCATGCGGGGGTTGGGTTTCATGCTTCAACCCAACCTACGTTCATCTTATATTTAATTCCACCTACCTACTTAAGTTTATCCATAGTTTCTAGAAGTCCGCTTTTTTCGACTAGAATAAAAAAAGCCAGCCAGAATAGCCACAATTTAAAAAATTTCTCCTCTTAGACTTGACGTGAAAGAGTCCCTCAACCCCACTTCTTTGGATTTCAAAACCATTTTTCCCTTTAAACTCGACGACTTCCAGCAATCGGCGATCGCTGCCCTCGCTGCCGGTAAATCAGTGGTTGTCTGCGCTCCCACCGGTTCCGGCAAAACCTTAATCGGAGAATACGCTATCTATCGCGCCCTCGAAAGGGGCAAACGAGTTTTCTACACCACTCCCCTGAAAGCTCTTTCTAACCAAAAATTCCGGGATTTTCAAGAAAAATTCGGTCGCACCCCCACCGATGGCGATGAGGATTCCCCGCTGCTGTTTGCGGAAGTGGGATTAATTACCGGCGATGTGGTGATCAATCCCTCCGCATTAATTGTAGTCATGACTACAGAAATTTTTCGCAATATGCTCTACCAAACCCCAATCGGTGAGGTAGGCACTTCCCTAGAAAACGTGGAAACCCTAGTTCTCGATGAATGTCACTATATCAGCGATCGAGGTCGCGGCACCGTTTGGGAAGAATCAATTATCTACTGTCCCCCTAGTATCCAATTAGTCGCCCTCTCCGCCACCATCGGCAACCCCGGGGAACTGACCGACTGGATTAACTGGGTGCGGCAATTGCGTCAATCCGGCGACAATAAACAGACTTCCAGCTGCGAGCTAATTAACTCCGATTTTCGCCCCGTCCCCCTGCGCTTTTATTTCGCCAATAAAGAGGGATTATTCCCGCTGCTCGACCCAAAACAGAGCAAAGTTAACCCGAAACTACACTCAAAAGTCGGCCACGGCAAACCCCGACGCTTAAAACGAGAAGATTGTCCCACCATCGCCTCGATTGTCACCACGCTGCGGGACAAGGATATGCTCCCAGCTATTTACGTCATTTTCAGCCGTAAAGGTTGCGATCAGGCGATTCGAGAGCTAAAAAACCTCAATCTCGTTAATCGAGAAGAAGCTAGAGCCATTTACTACCGTTTACTCATTTTCTTTCTGGAAGATAATCCCAATCTGCAAGAACTCGCCCTTTCCTTCTTTGCCGTCGAAAATCCGCCTCTACACCAGAAATTACTGGCTTTTTTCGCTAATAACCCCCAGTCTGAAGATCAACTCCTCAGCCTCTTAACCGCCGACCCCGAGACGAAAAACCAACTGTTTGAATTCCTGGCCAGTGCTTCCCAATTGGTGCGCGCCGACCAGGTGGAACCCCTCATCCGGGGCTGTGGTGTTCACCATGCCGGGATTTTACCCCTCTGGAAAGAGTTAGTTGAACAACTCTTTGAAGCCGGTTTAATTAAGGTGGTTTTTGCCACCGCTACCCTCTCAGCCGGGATTAATATGCCCGCTCGCACCACCGTTATCTCGGCCCTCTCCAAACGCACCGATGATGGCCATAGTATGCTGACTCCCTCGGAATTTGTCCAGATTGCCGGCCGGGCCGGTCGCCGGGGAATGGACGCGGTGGGCCATGTGGTGACAGTACAAACGCCCTTTGAAGGGGCAAAAGAAGCGGCTTTTCTGGCCATCGCTCAACCGGAACCCCTGCAAAGCTGTTTTGCGCCCAGTTACGGCATGGTCTTAAATCTCCTGCAAAAACACAGTCTAGAGGAGACCAAAGACCTCTTAGAGCGCAGTTTCGCCGAATATCTCGCTCGTTTGAAGTTAAGCCCCGAACGACAACAGATTACCGTCTTAACCACCGAATTAGCTAAGTTGGATATGGAATTAGCCGGGATCGAACGGGAGCAGGTCTTTAGTTACGAAAAGCTCCGGGAAAGACTGCGGGAAGAAGAAAGACTGTATAAAATCCTCGCTAGTCAGTCAGAGGCACAGAAAAGACAGGAAATACATCTAAAATTGCCGAATATTCCCGTCGGAACCATCCTCCATCTCAAGGGCAAACATATTAAGGTTCCCGTCCCCGTCCCCGCTATCTTTGTCAATACCCTGCACGGGGCAGGTCAAGTGCGAACCCTTGTTTGTTTAGGCAGTGATAATCGCTGGTATTTAGCCGCCTATGCCGATATTAGCGAGATTGATCGAGGTTTTATCACTCCTGCGGCATTAGGCGAACTGATACCCCCTTCCCTAGAAGCTGTTTCCCTAGGGGGTTGGCGCAAGGGTGAGGAAAATACTCAGGCGATCGCCGATTTAATCCCCCAACAAGTGCAGGGCATCCCACCGGTGGTGGAACTGGAAACACAGGCACAAAAAATTGAAATTGTCAATAGTCAAATTGCCGCTCATCCCCTGCAAAAACGCAAAAATCCGGGGCGATTGATGAAATTATACTACGATCGAGAAATTGCTCGCGATAAGTTACACAAGACCCAGATTAAATACCAAAAACAACAATCGCGTAAATCCTACTACTGGGAAGAATTTCTGAATCTAATCGAGATTTTGCGGGAATTCCAAGCATTAGAAGGTTATTTGCCCACTCCCCTCGGAGAAGCGGCGGCCACTATTCGCGGGGAAAATGAACTCTGGTTAGGATTAGCGATGATGTCCGGAGATTTGGACAGATTGACTCCTAGCCAACTAGCCGCCGCCATCAGCGCCATGATTACGGAACCCCCTCGCCCCGATACTTGGTGCAATTACCCGCCTGTGCCAGAAGTTATCGATATTTTGCGACAAGGAGAGGGAAATTCCCCCGGTCTGCGAGAAGTTCGCCGTTTACTCTATCAAGCTCAATCTCGCTACGATATCACTATTCCCGTCTGGTTAGAAACCCAACTGATGGGAATTGCCTCCCGTTGGGCCCAAGGGACATCCTGGCCGGAATTGTGCGAAAATACTAGCCTCGATGAGGGAGATCTAGTGCGATTATTACGGCGCACCGTCGATGTTCTCTGGCAAATTCCCCAAATTCCCCGGGTTTCCCAAGTTCTTAAAGATAATGCCCGTCTCGCCGTCACAGCCATGAAGCGCTTTCCTTTGTAATATTGATCGCTATTCTAAACAATGGGAGATGGTAAGGAAAGTAACTGTTGGTGGATCTGCTCGATTAGGGCGAGGATTTGCTGATAATTGTGGTGCAATCCCTGTTGATAGAGGTGATTTGCTCCTTGATTTAAATCCGCTAAAGCTGATTGATAATAACCCAATTGATGCCGCAGTAATCCCCTTCTAATATAAGCATCGGCATAAAAAGGATCGATGGCAATCGCTCGATTTAAATCGGCTATTGATCGGTCGTATTCACCTAATTGGTGAGCGGTACAAGCTAGATTATAGTAGGCTGAGGCGTTATTTTTATTTAACTGGAGAGCTTGATTAAAATCCGCCTTGGCTGAGGTAAAATTGTGGAGGGCTAAATGAGATAAACCTCGATCATTATAAATAGTGGCTAAAGTGTCGGGTTGCTGGTTAGTAATTTGACGCAAGGATTGATTAAAATCCGCTAGGGCAAGGGGATAATTTTTCATGGCCGACTGAACCAACCCCCGATTATAGTAGGCTTGATAATAGGTGGGTTTTAGCTGGATAGTCTGGTTATAATCGGTCAGTGCCTGTGGATAATCTCCCAAACGATAAAAAGCTAAACCCCGATGGAAATAGGCTAGATAATTATCAGATTGCTGTTGTAAAGAGCGGGTGCAGTCTTGCCAAGCGTGCAGATAATCCTGTAAATAAATCTCAGTTAAACAGCGATTACTGTAGGCTAGGGCCAAGTTATTTTCCTGTTCCAGCGACTGATTGAAATCCTGCAAAGCTTGCTGATAATTACCCGCCTCTAGTTGTTCAATTCCCGATCGCACCCAGTAGGATAAATGTACTGATTGAGCCGCTTTTCCCGGCCGAGGCAATCCCCCCAGCACAAGCGAACAGAGCAGTGCAACCATAACCAATCCACCGAGGCGAGGAAGAAAATTTTTCAAAACCGTTGACATAGGAGTATCTTTGTGCATATACTCCCAATTCTGAGGAAACTTTCTCGATCGATCAACAGACAGCCTGTCAAATACAGTTATCAGTTATCAGTTATCAGTTATCAGTTATCAGTTATCAGTTATCAGATGTGAGTTTTCAGTTCACTGATTACTGTTTACTGTTCACTGTTCACTGAAAATACACCTCACTTCCCACAACCTAGAACCGGTCTATGTCTGTAGAGGTCGGGGCTGCGATAAGCTGATAAAGGAAAGATTGTCACCGAGCAATTATGGTGGCGTTACTCGCTAACGCAGTTGACACCCGATAAATGATACAGGAGTTATCCATGGAAACTATTTTTATCCCCCACCTCCTCAAATCTCCTGATCGACAAAGAGTGATCATCATCGATAATTTTATCCCCGGTCTAGAAACCTTGACACCGGTGCGGGGAACCTTGCTGGTTAGACATGGGGGCAATTTTTTGGAAGTATCGGTGAAAGCAGAAACCATCGTCACCTTAACCTGCGATCGCTGTTTACAACAATATAATCATCGTCTGCAATTAAACACTTCCGAATTAATCTGGCTAGACAAAAATAAAGACTACGATCACTCCTATCCTCTAGAGCGAGAAATAGCCTACGAAGACCTCTCGGAAACCCTCGATCCTAACGGGGATTTTGACCCGCAAATGTGGTTATACGAGCAGTTATGTCTAACTTTGCCCCCCCGTCAACTCTGCGGAGCTAATTGTCAACCACCCGATTTTTTTCTTCCGGAAAATACTGCCATCGATGGTCGTTGGGCCTCCCTAGAATCGTTGAAAAGTCAGTTATCTCAATCGCAAAATTGAGCTTTGATGCCGATTTTTTAGGGTTTCGAGCCACGAGAAAAGCGATCGAAACCCGATTTTTTACCGGCCCCAAATCTTTTTCAGGACAGTTTCGGGAGTAATATCGGCGACTTTTCCCGTATTAGCTTCAATATATCGATGTAGCTCTCCCCCGCTCGGTAAAACTCTCTTAGACAACGAAGGAACCAGCAGAGATAGGGTATAGGTTCCCACGGCCACGGCTAACTGTAAAGGGACACTTTCGGTAGCTAATAATAAATTAGCACCGGCGATCATAGCCGCCATTTTACCGATATCGGCCGTTCTCGACACTTTTAAGTTATTATCCATGGCTTTGAGGGTTAAAACCCAAGCTTCATCCAGTTCTCCCTGGATCGCGACAATTGGCAAATCCGGTTGTTGATGGCGAATGCCTTGGATAATTTCTAGCCAACTCTCTAGGGGATAAAGCGTTTCCAGTCCTTGACTGATGCTGAGATCGCTACCGCCGGCGTAGAGGAGAATATAGCCGCTATCCTTGATATTGAGGCGTTGCTGCTCCATTTGGGCCCAATCTATATCATCCCGATTCAAGGTTATTTTTAAAGGTGGACAGGGTGCGGCAATCTTTAACCCTTTGACCAGTGCGTGATAATTATCCGCTAGATAGCCTTCCGTTGGCTGGGGTACTTGTTCCGATAAGAACCAGCTGCCATTATTTTCATAGCCTATACGGTTAAGAACACCATTTAACCAGAGTAAAAGGTTGATAGCAGGACGATTGGTGAGACTAATGGCGATTTCGTACTCCCGGTCTCGAATTACTCCCAAAATATTTAAATAATCCGCTAATCCGTACTGATCTCGATAGTCAAATAAAAGCACTTCCCTAACCTGGGGACAGAGACGATAGGCAGCCTTTGCTCTAGGTTCGACCAAAACATCGATGCTGCTTTGGGGGTAAGTTTGCTGGAGGGTTTCTAGAGTGGGAAAAAACAGCAGTTGATTGCTAATTCCTCCCGGTACAAGGGTTAATATTCGCATTTTATCTGGATATACCTGAATCGGTCAGCTTAATTTTAGCAGTGTCCCTCGTTATTCACTAGACTTCCCCTATTTTAGTCCTCAACTCAACGAACAGGCTCACTTGCTGGGTATCACAGTAGGTAACACCTCAATACAGTCCGCACAAATTAGAATGAAGTCAAAGATCACAGTTGGGTTTCCGTTGTCAACCCAACCCACCAGAGCGGCGTACTGCTACGCAGTGCCTTCGGCATCGCACTGGACGGCCTACGGGTTAGAGAAGCGTCTCGAGTACAATCCTTTCAGCGTCAAGCGTACCGTCCGCTCGACTGAGCTTCGCCGAACGTCCATTTTCAGGGATAAATGTACCCGGTGGCGGCTTGTCAATTTTTTCCGACAGGGGGAAAAACGAGCTAGAAGCTTTGCCCACACAGGCTTCGAGCTTCTCTCGCCAAAAATGGATCGAGCGATGACTGGCAAAAAGCTAACGAAAGAATCAGGGATGGGAGCAAGCTTACTACGAATTTTATCGATAAATGGGAGCCAGTGCGGAAAACTTATTCGATCAAAAGCTCTAGAAAGCTGATGATGTAAGGATTTCAGGGTTCTTGTCCCCCTGTCAGCAATTTTTTCTGAGAAGCCCCATGTTAATTTTTTAATATTTCCGTATGGGGGGGAAGTCCAGTTTTAGCAGCTTCCCTGGCCTTACGCCATTCAGCAAACCCTATCTAATTCGGGTAACTTGAGCAAAATTCCCGCCAAAAACCAATAGTAAACTCCCACCGGATCGACAGTTAGAGGATAGTAATAGGGGTTGTAACTTATAAACAAGACAAATACCCAGAGACAAATTCCTAAATAGTGCTGGGACAAGTCCTGCTGTGAACGATAGGCTTTAAAGGTGAGGAAAGAGAGGGTAGAAACAACTCCTAAGAAGGCAAGGACTCCCAGAAACCCGATTTCATAGATGAGCTTGACGTGGAAGGTTTCTATCAGACTAGTTGCTCCAAAATAGCGGGCGGCATCGGTAGCTCTTCCCAATCCGTATCCAAGCCATGGTACGATTTCTTGTTGGAAGATCCACTGAAATTGCCACGCCATGAAGTCTAGGGGATTAGAGTAATTCCAACGGTTGATGAAACTGGCAACCCGCTGTTGCACGATATCCAGTTGACTGGCGGTGAACAAGCTGAGAAGCACGAGCGAACCCAACTTGAGCGGTAGCCACTTCCTCTCCTTTTCGGTTAACAGCAGGAGGGTCAGAAAACTGATCGGGACAAGCAAAAAGGCAATTCTTTGTCCTGAGATGAACGTCGCGACCAAAACCATTGCTATACCCAGTCGTGCCACCAACCGCCAATGGCATGACGGGTCGCTCAAGCTGGCGGCATAGGTGATGAAACTGCTAGAGATGAGAAACCAGCCCCAATGCCAAGGAGAAACGAAAGTACCGGGTAGTCGAATTAATCCTTTGGCTGGGTTGTAGAGGAGTGACCCTCCTACCCAACACCGCGCTCGTAGACTGGGTTTAAGAGAATCTGACTCAAGCAAACTACTGCTTCCCGGACAGATACCACTAACCAGCAAGAAATATTGCATCAAACACAAACTACAACAGATGAGAATCAGAATGACCAGCCAACGGAGGAGAAAGTATAAATCCCGGCGGGTGCGGACGAAATAATAGGCACAGAGAATCAGTGGGATGTAGCCTATCAAAACTTTTAAACCAATCAGTCCCATGAGAAACGGTTTTTCCCCTTGCGCTACAAGTTGTTGGGGGAGGTTGACTAATAACAATGTCAGTAAGCAAACTCCCAATAAAATACTCAGTGTCAAAAGAAGGGGTTTAATCTTGGGTTTTAGTTGCCCAAATGTAGGGCTGGAGACTAAAATTCCCATCAAGGCTGGAAAGTAAAAAGCATCTTTGGCTAAATGAAAAAAAGAAGTTATCTGAGTACCAGCCCCTTTGAAGCTATCTGCGATCGCATAGGTGATAGTTCCGCCAAAAGGAAGGTAAGTCAAGAAAGCTAATAAGCCCCAACGGGGAAATTTATAGGATAGAATCACACAAGGAATGAGCATTGCGACTAAAAGGGCACTTTTAACTCCAAAATTCACCGATAATAGGGAGATAACAAAAATACACAGAGAAGCAGTGATAACGATAAATAGAATCTGTTTTTCCCCATTCATTTTTAATTTTTCCAATTAACATTTCAATAAGTTCGAGATGCTTGAATTAAACCACACCATCCTTCTCTGGAAAAGTGGCTTATAATTTTAAACCCTAAGCTATTTTCAATTATGTCTCTGATCTCATCTTCTGTGTGAGAAGGATACAAGTGATATTCCATCGTCAAATTCTTGACTGACCGCCAAGCTTCCCGGTCTTCAAATATCAGCCACTCCGCACCTTCACAGTCTAATTTAACCAGGTCAACGCAACCTCCCAATCGCTCAATAGTCTGGCGCAGCGCGACCATAGTAACATTCCCCCTTTCATCCACTTGAGACCGGACACAACCTGAATTTTCATCAAAGTTTAGTAAAACTTTTCCATCTTCCGCTCCTACTGCTTCCATAAAGTATTTAAAATTAGCTACTTGAGCTTGGTTTTTGAGGTATTTTTCTAAAGAAGGGTTGGGTTCATAGGCATGAATGATGGCATGGGGAAAGATATTTCTGGCGGCCACAGAAAACAGTCCTGCATGGGCTCCAATATCTAGAATTGTGGTAATCGGCTGAGATAACTTCTCAAGTTGATAACAATCATCTAGCAGATTCTCGATAAATTCTGATTTGATTCCCCGCTCGTCGGGTAAATTCAAGAGTTTGGGTTCGCCATTGATATTAATTTTGTCTGGCAAATGAAAATTCTCACAGCGATGAAATTCGATGCCTAATTTTGTTGCCCTATTGCGCCGCCCCTGCCATTTTTTTAATCGAAGCCGCTGCTTGTTAAGCAGTCGGATCGGTCTAACTAAATAGTAAAAAAAATCCAGATAGTTAGGGAGCGTTATAAATCTCCGATCTGATTTATTTGGGGCAATTTTCATGTAAAGACGATAGCTAAAGTAGGGGATTATATCCCAATAGCGTTCTCTGACTTGAAAATAAAATAGCTTTTTTTCTCTACTTTTCGAGAAATTTTCTGTTTCAGGAAAAAGCCATTCTCCTACTTGGGTAGCGAGGGGTATTATAAATTGCTCTGCCGTTATTCTCTGTAATATTATTTCTGGCAGTTTTGCGCCCAGAAGTTCACGGACTAAAAAGAGACCAAGCAACAAGATGCGCCGAGTACCGGTTTTTTCAGCTTCTTTCACGGTACGTTCCCAATCAATTTCAGGGTGAGTGCGGAGCAGTTCGGCAAGATCGGCTATTTCCAGCAAACGTATTTGTCCGTCCCAGCAGTCCCTAGCGATGTAGACACAGAGGATTAAGAGTAAATCTTCTGGTGAAAAGCTCAATATATTCTGGCCAAACATAGGGATCGGCTGAAGGCGTTGCCACAAACCCTTCATATCGAAGGCCACCCAAAAATCCCATGATGTGAGGATTTGGTGAAGATCCACGGCAACCCGACCGTCTGGGGACCGAAATTCGTGTTCCCAGCCCAAGTCGGCAGTCGATCTGTATCCCTGAGCGATGAGGGCATCTTCTGCTCCAATAACGTCTTGCGGCCGAACTAAGATATCCAAGTCGCCAAACTGCCGCAGCGTCAAATTACCGTAGACCGATGCCGCTAAAACAGGTCCTTTATAGGGAATCACAGGAATGCCCCGTTCCTCAAACAGCTTGAGCAGATTGAAGAGTTCGCTGGTTAGGGCGAGATTGGCGGAGGCGTTAGTCTCGAACATAGCTCGTAATCGGGACAAAGTCGCTGGGGGAACCGCCTCCGGACAAGTTTGATTGAGATTCCAGTACAGCAGAGGCATTACTTTGTGTTGTCTGGCTGTTTTTATTGTGTAATCCCAATCGAGTTCTTTTTCTAGTAAAGCTGCGAGCCGTTTGCGGTTGTTGGTATCTAAGCTGGTTCTGCTACAGCAGAATAACAGTTCTTTTTCGGGGCGAGTTGGTTCGTGGTTCATTATTTATTAGACTAGTACAGTTTAAGGCTTAGGAAAGCGCGAACTCCACCAATGATACCAGGATTCCCAAGCTGTCTCTAAAGTGCTGTAAGCTTCTTCTGGAGAAAATTCGGTCAAGGGTACGGACAGGTGAGCCCACAAGCAGCGGTAGTCCTGCCAATCTTCCCTGCCCAGCAATACAGGGAAAAGGCGATTCAACTGGGAGTCATGAGTATTGCGGTTGTGCTTGAACTGTTCTGGGGTGACGGTACTCGCTCCACGAGGGTTAATACAGGAACTGAGGTAGGCTCGTTGCCGGTGGACGAAGGTAACGTGAAAGCCCACGCCTTCTATTTCTCCCATCTTCCCTTTCATGTCTTCGGGGGGAGAGGATTGAACAGTAGGGTGTTTCAAGATTAACTCATCTACTGCCCCCTGGGTGCGAACCACATAGCGCATCTCCACTTTGAGGGGAAGGTCATGATAACGATAATGATAAAACCTACCCGCTCTAAAAACCGAGTCCCCACGGTCTTTTGAGGAGTGAACCTTGAGGGGTTTACTTTCGATAAACCGCCAATCCGGTAAGTTAACCTCTGGGGGAAATTCAAACGGGGCTGTTTGAGCAAAATTGGGGTCAAGGAAAGATTTACCCAAAACCAAGAGGGCGGCCACTAGATTGACGGCCAGTAGAGAAAGTCGGAGGACTTTCATGTTAATCTTCCCTCCTCTTCGGTATCTATGTCTTCTGGTTCCATTCGTTTAACTAAATAGAGGCAGAATGAGCCGAAAATTACCAGGGGGACAATAGTAAAGATTTGGGAACCCTCGCCTTCATGCCAGTATTCAAACCCAGTTTCATCGCCAGAGGCTAAGAAAACTCCGAGAATGGCAATGCGAATGGCGTTGGCGATAAAGGCGATCGAGGCAGCAACGGTGGGAACCAAGAGAATATTGATGCGGTTAGAGGGGAATAGCAATAGGTAGATAATGGCGATTTCCACCAGCCAGAAGATTTTAGAATAGCCCGCGCAGCTTTCTACTACATCCATTGCCGTTTCTGGGGAGAAGGCAATCAAAGTTCCTTGGCGGATGCTGTCAATGCCTCTCATTTGCAGGAGAAAGTGGGAAAATTGAGCAGTGACAGTGGTGAGTGCGAAATGCTCTTCAATGGGCTGTTTGAAAACCCCAAAGATGGCAATAACGCAGAAGATGACCAGTTCTCGCCAGTATTGTTTCGGGGCGGGAAAGCCAGAGGCAATCAAGCCCATGCCGACAGTGGCGAAGAAGGGTAGAGTTTGCAGCCAGATGCCGTGATGACCAGAGGTTTTAACGACGACGAGGGCAAGGCAGGCTGTGCCTAGTAAGCTGGGGTAAAATTGGCAGTTGAGGTGCAGTTGGTGGCGCTTTTGCCAGAGCAGCCAGAAGACGGCGAGCAGTGCCAGGATATTGTGGTCGAGGACACTAATACCTTTTATGACACTCAGGGAGTACAGGTAAATGGTGGTTAAGCTAATAGTTAGGCACAGCAGCCAGATTTGGGTACTCTTGACCGGGAAATTTGCGGAAGATACGCTTTCGCATTCATTGGCAGAAAAGGAAAAAGTTTTTCTATATTTCTCATCTTTATCTTCAGAGACTGGGTAGCTTTTGTCTTTAGCTTTTTTGGCTCTCCCTCTCGTCAATCTGTTTAATGAAAGCAGATGCTTCGCTTTTTTAAAGATAGGTGAGTCGGGAAGAATGATTAGGTAATTGAGCCAGCCCAGCTTTAGCCACCAGAGGAAAAAGTTAGCCCCGGGGATAGCTAGGGCGAAGAGAAGGGTTAGTTCCTGCCAGTATTGTTTTAATCCTTTAATGCCAGAAGCCAGCAGTGCCAGTCCCAGGGCAGCAATGAGGGGTAAGATAGTTAAGATGGGGCCAACCCCGGTGAGGGAGCAGATTTTAAAGAGGGAAAAGGCAATAAGTAGGGTGCCGAGTAAACTGGAGAAAGGGTCACTTTTGAGGGTTAGAGTATGGCGTTTTCTCCACAGGAGAATGACAGTAGCGCTGAAAAAAATTAAACTAATTGCTAGGGGGTGAATGGCTCTAGTGAGCCAGCAAAAGTTAAAGTAAATTCCCAATAAGGTGCAGGCTATTCCTAACAGCCAGATTTTCGGTTGTTTGAGTAATTTAGATATAGGAAGACGGCTAACTATCATTCTATATACATCTCATTCCGACTTAATTTGCTCTCTTACCCAAGCTCGAAATGCTTTCATTGCCTTATTTCTTCCTATTAGCTTTACCTGCTTTAAATATTGAGGTATTACCTCTTTAAGAGGTAAATCGGGAAATGTCGGGCTGAATTCTACTTCTATATAAGTTTGTTCCTGTAACACATTAATCTCTAACTCGCCCTTCTCGAATCTCCACAGTTCAGGAACACCCAAGGCAGCATAAATTTGAGGATAAGTGCGAGAGGTAACATCAATTTCTAAAGCTAAATCTGGCGGAGGATCGATAGTTAAATCTATTCGTTCCTTGCCCCTTACTTTGTCCTCATTTTGAATATAAAAACAATCATCAGGTTCAATCCCCTGTCCCATTATTTCCTTTTTAAAAGTTGTTGAGCCGAGAGGGTAAAATTCTATGTCTAACTCCTCTAAAATTGCCTTAATAAAATCACCAATGACGACCTTATCTGTTTCATGTTTTGGTAAAGGAGTCATAATTTCTAAAAGCTCATTGTCATAAGCGATTCTAGCTGAACGATGTTCTCCTAATTCCTCTAAAATCGTCTCAAATCTTTGCCAAGTGATATTTTCTAATACAACTTTGTTTCCGGGGGGGACGTAGATTTCTTGTAATTCTAATAGCATGGTTAAATTCCGATTAAATCAGTTGTCATTATTTTTTATTGTCAAGTTGGCTTTCCCGTACTTATGGTGATAAGCAGAGGTTATCCAAGGGAGGGCGCAAGCAAGAGCGCCCCTACATTAAGGGCATTTTTACAACAATGTAGGGGCGAACTGCGTTCGCCCAAAATGCAACATATAGGAACATTTTACCCCATGATGTCGGGAGAACCCAATTAAGCATCACTTCTGCTGACGCTTTTTGGAATATTCTCTTTGACATAAAGCTCCAAATCCTAAAGCTAAACCTGAGGCAATAAGAGTCAGGGGTTCGGGGACATTTTTAAAACCCCATTTGACCCCACTGTATATTTTCACTTGCCTTGGGGCTGTTTGTTGAACTAAGAATAGCGTAAACGCATCTGTTAATTCCACGACTGGTTTTCTGTATGGTCTGTCGGCAAATAAACCTTCACTCATCCTTGCGGTAGCACCATCATCATAATATGGATTTGTCGTATTGGTGGGCACGACGTCTATTGCCATCCGTGGCGTGAGGTCAGATGCGTCATAAATTTGGATCCAGTGGATGCTATCTGTATATAGAGGATCGTCGTCGTCAGTCCCCGGCTTAGGTCCTGCCATTGGATTGTATTTTATGTCAATATAAGCTCCAACTCCCCCCATTAGCGCCTCTCCTAAATTGCTCTGACACTTAGTTTTTGGCTCACAGGCAACGTAATTTAAAATAGTAAAATCCCCATTCAATTCCGGCCCAAGGGTAAATGTCCACTTCTTATTCGGGTCAGTTTCTGTGCCAAATCTGGACTTATCAAGAAAATCCTTAAAGTCCATTTTTTCTTTCTGGGTAGCTGGAGTAACCAACTTCGGATCGAGTTCGACGGTCCAATTTTTAGAGTCTGCTGTATATTTCAATGGGCCAGGTTTGTATGTACCCGTTGCTCCGTCGGGTGGCTTAACCGTAAATGCGGAACTTGGTTGACTGGTTAGTGCCACCAGCACAGTTGTGGAGAAAACACCCAGAGAATACACCGAACTAATTTTTTTCAGAGATGATAAGATGGTCTTCATTTGCTTCAATTTAAGTAGTTGTGCAAAACAGATTTTCTGGTTGGGAGAGGGGAAAGGGAAAAGGGAAGGAATGCTGAAAGAGAGTTTATTAGTTTAATTCATGTCTTAACTAGGTTAATGTTGACCCATGGAGTAGCTAATTTTCCAGTCCAAATACCTTCTAATATTTGTTCTTTTGGCAAGTAAATTTGCATTACTGCATCATAGTATTGGTAGATAAATTGGAACTTATATTGACCAGGCTTAAGGTCACGAAAATACCAGAAGCCACCAAATCCATCAGTCCCACCCATTACGAGTTTGTCATTCTGCCAAGAAAGCATTCCCTCCAGAAAAAAAGTGACGCTCTCCCCGGGCATAACTAAGGGAAAATCAGATTCTTCAGGCATTTTTTCCCCAGCGGTGCCTCCATACAGAGGGATGACTCGACCTTCCTCTGTTACTAAATTTGGATGAATAATTCCAAACCGAGCGAAACGAGCTGGCTTCTGCTTTTTGTTAGTAATGCGTACTCCAAACTTTACGGGAGTCTCGGCACCAGGTTGGGGGACTGACAAGACAGAATCCGATACTAAAGTTTCAAAACTGACACCATCCACTTCGACTACACTCTTGTCAGCCGATTTAGAAGATATTGAATTAGCCGCCATCTCAACCTCCTCGCTTTTCTGAGTGATAACTCCTGAATCGACACAGCTTGCTAACGTTGTCCCAGAAAGGACTAATGCCGAAGCAATACATATCAGGAGAAAGTTACGTTTCAGATAATTCTGAAGCATAAAAAATGACCCATCAAGGCTCAATCGTGAAGTTTGACTTCTGCTGTTTAGGTGGAGAACCAGCCATAGCCGGAGTGGGCGCAACAATTGACCTAATGGCAGGAAAGAAAGCACCCAGGGCAAATCCTCCCACCAAGGCGGCCGTTTTCATCGCCTTGCGCCGTGAAATTCGCTCTGTAATCGCTGGTGAAGAGTTATAACCCTCAATTAAGTGACAGTTTTCCAAATCCTCTAAAGCTTGCCAAACCAAACCCTCCACATCCACATCCTGCACCACTGCTCTCGGTAACTCCTTTTGCAGCAGCCTAGCCATGTCCTGAACCGTATTCTCACCGTTACAGTAACGCCAGACTTTACCTGCGGTTCCGTTCAAACAGTGGGAGGTATTCCGGATTTGGTCGTAAACGATCAGTTCCTCACCCACTGCTTGAATGATTAGGTTTTCCTTTCGGACAATCGGTTTCATAGGCAATACCAACTTTTTAATTCAAAACGTCAGATGAAATATCGATCATAAATGATAATTACTTCCTGCGACTATTTTTTCTGTATTCTCTTTGACATAAAACTCCAAATCCTACGGCCAGACTTGAGGCAAAAATACTTAAGGGTTCGGGTACTATTTTAACTCCCCACCGTAACCCATCATGAATTGTTACTGTCCCTCCTGCTTCACTTTCACCCATGTTATTCCAGGTGAAGCTTACGAGAAAGAGATCTAGATCTAATGATGCTTTTCCGTCCTTGTCTGTACAGCTATAGGAACACCAGGGTTGATCAACAAAGAGTAGGTCGCCCTTTAACACCTTACCTCCACCAGTTGGATTTTGAATCTTCTGTTGTGGATAATTTGTTGAGTCTAGCCAGATCGCATCGTCAAAAAAACTTGTCGGTGTCATCAAATTAGGCAGGCTGATTGGGGTATAGTTACTATAAAAGGGAAAATTTGAGAATAAATTGTCAACAAAGACCTTGCTATCTTTTGACCCCCAATCATCCGGGCGACCAATCTGAACCCAACTATAATCAGTTCTTGCTTTTGCTTCCCCATCATCATAGAGAGCAGTAAAATTAGAACCGCCTAAAGTGTTGAGCGCAAAAGCATCGTATTGGAGAATATTGACCGAACCTGGTGCATTGTCCCCATTGGTAAACGTCCACTTGGGGAATGTCTGGCGAAGAAGTGCAAAATCATCCCCAGTTGGGTCATCTAAATGCTCTACAGGAAGAGTAGTCAGGGATACTGTGTACTTCTTATCTGGTGAAAGCTTGGTAGTCGATCCCGGTCCTCCATTCTGCAGCCCTGTAATAGTAAATGCGTGGCTAGGTAAGGCTACTATCCAAGAGAAAACTTGTAGTGGAATACTAAGCAAGTAGGCTTGGATGATGATATTAATTGACTGAGTTGGTGACTTCATCATTTTTCTATAATTCTTTTTTTAGGATTGTGTTCTTAGGAAATCTCCTTGCCTCAAAATCGCCCCGGCCACATCCTCCGCTTCTCCCCGCTTACCTTCAAAGGCTCTTGCCCCAGACACGGCACGGGATAGGATAGGTAGGGCAAACTCGGGACGAGTGCGAGCAACAATGGTGTTATCCAACAGAGCGAGTACCGCTTCTCCCAGAGACATTTCTTGCGGACACCACACCGCTTTGGGTTGATACTGGGTTTGAACCACCAAACCTAAAGGCAGCGGTTTCGTTCCCACTTTACCACCAAAATCCTCCACCGAACGCCTCACCCACTTATCTCCTCCTCGCCGAATTGATAACCGTCGGGGATAGGGATAAACAAGTCCATCGGGGTCAAATACTGCGTACTCGTCAGAATAATATGTAGCTCCCGCCTTTGTCAAAGCTTCAACCAGAGTGGTTTTACCACTAAAGCTACGCCCAGGAATGGCGATCGCCCTTCCTAGCCATCCTACCACTCCCGCGTGGACGAAGAGCCTGTCTTCAACTAGCGTGCCAACTCGCAAACGCAAGTCAGAGTCGAGAGTCTCAAAGATATCCTCCAAATCGAGGGATTGAAGTAGTTCTTCCTGTCCGCGATAGAGTTGATACCCGTCAGGGGATTTACTGACTACTAGGGAGTACAACTCATCTACGTCAAGCGAAGGAAATTCCTCCCATCCGGGCGGCAGATAATCTTGAAGCTGTTCCAAAATATTCGACTCACTCACCCGGATACCGATGCGAACACCATAGCTAACCAGAGACAGTCCCGCCTTCCACTGGATGCGGTCTAATTCCCCCGTGCTAGTTCCATGGTGGTACTTAAACACAATTTAAGCCCAAACAAAGCCGAAACCGGCTTGATAAGCGGCGAACACATCCCGATTCATTCACCTTACGGTCTGACCGAGGAGATTCCGTTAAAAAGTGGTGTAATCGATTATAAACTACTCCCACGGCATTATTAGCCATTTGAGTCAGGTTTTTCCCTTTTTTTGTTGATTGTCTAAGTCGCACTAGGCTGACCTCAGCATCTCTGGTGTGGATATTCTCAATCTTAATTGAATAGTGGTCTATTGTCTTTTTTCTGCTCGGAGTCTCCTCTCGACCGCCTCGGAGTCTCCTCACCTAAGGGAAGATTTTTGATTTTTGCAGGATATCTTAACTATTACCGGAAGGATTAGAACCGTACATAGCATTTAAAACCAAAGCGGGGTCAACGTATTGATTGTCGTACATCAGTCCCCAGTGCAGGTGTGGTCCGGTGGTGCGTCCTGTCATTCCCACTCTAGCCATGCGCGCCCCTGCCGGTATATCCTGACCGAGAGTAAGGACGATTCCCCCTGACCTATCAATCAAAAAAGTACCGCGGCTATCGGATTGAACCGAACCCATGAGATGACAATAAATATGCGTCCATTGACCGGATTGCATCTTAATCATGGTGCCACAGCCTGTATGATCGGATAATTCAACGATTCTGCCGGTCCACCAATTGCGAATATAACTGCCCAAGGGTGCGGCCAGATCTAACCCGGCATGAAATTGTTGACTGCCATCCATGGGAGAGAAACGATAACCGAAACCAGAGGTATAGGTTTGAAAGTTTTCCACGGGGAAAGAGGCCCCGGCCCAAGCATTTTGAGCTATCAGGGTGGGATTAGCTTTAACGGGGTGTAAACGGTCAAATCCTAGACAGATTAGCGTGACAAGACAGCTAATCGCTAAAAAACGCAGGAATTTAACAGGCAGATACTTGAGCATGAGACTTACTCCAAACACCACAATTCAATATACCGCTAATTTTAAGTAGGGAGGCACAATTATTTGTAGGATGGGTTAGCGGTAGCGTAACATGATCGGGCGTTGGGTTTCATGCTTCAACCCAACCTACGAAGCGATGCGATCGCACTACGTTCATCTTATATTTAATTCCACCCACCCACTTACCATGTTAGACCTAAAGCAAATTAGAGAAAATCCAGAGGAAGTACAGAAACGCTTAGATAGTCGGGGAGGGAGTTATGATATTGCCCCTATTCTCCAGTTAAATCAACAACAGAAGGCTTTAGAGTTAGAACGCAGCAGTTTACAGGCCCGGGGTAACGAAATCGGTAAACTGGTGGGACAAAAAGTTAAAAGTGGCAGCGATGTCAACAGTCCCGAAATTTTGGCAATGAAAACAGAAGGAAACGAGATTAAAAGTAAACTAGCTCAATTAGAACCGCAGGAAAAAGAGATTAAAGCGGCCATTGACCAAAAAATCTTAGATTTACCCAATTTACCCAGTGAAACCACTCCCATCGGTAAGGATGAACGGGAAAATGTGGAAGTCAGACGCTGGGGAGAGGAATATAAACCCACTAACCCGAATATTTTGCCTCACTGGGAAATTGGGGAAAAATTGGGCATTTTAGACTTTGAACGGGCAGTAAAGATCGCCCAGAGTCGTTTTGTTAATCTTATCGCGCTCGGGGCAGCCCTAGAAAGAGCTTTAATTAATTTTATGCTCGATCGCCATATTGTCGCCGGTTATACAGAAGTTTTACCGCCAATTTTAATTAATAGTGACTCCCTGCGCGGGACGGGACAACTGCCGAAATTCGCCGAAGAAAGCTTTAAATGTCGAGATGATGAGCTTTGGTTAGCACCAACGGCAGAAGTACCCGTAACTAACCTCTATCGCGATGAAATCCTCTCATCGGAGCAATTACCGATAAAACACTGTGCCTATACTCCCTGTTTTCGTCGAGAAGCGGGCAGCTATGGCAAAGATACGAGGGGCTTGATCCGTTTGCATCAATTTAATAAGGTGGAAATGGTCAAAATCGTCCATCCTGACGCTTCTGCTCAGGAACACGAAAGTTTAGTCGCTAATGCGGAGGCAATCCTGCAAGCTTTACAGTTGCCCTATCGCGTGATTGAATTGTGTAGCGGTGACTTGGGTTTTGCGGCGGCCAAATGTTATGACTTAGAAGTGTGGCTACCTTCGGCTAATACCTATCGGGAAATTTCCAGTTGTTCTAATTTTAGAGACTTCCAAGCACGACGGGCAAATATTCGCTTTAAAGAAAAAGGGCAAAAAGGCACTAATTTTGTCCACACCCTCAACGGTTCGGGATTAGCGATCGGTCGTACTATGGCCGCTGTCCTAGAAAATTATCAACAGCCGGACGGGACAGTAAAAGTGCCGGAAGTGCTGCAACCCTATCTAAAACGGCAAGTTATTTGTTAATTTTTGATAAAAATGCTTGACACAATGTCTATATAGGGTTTGCTGAATAAATCTAAAAACCTTGTTGGGTAAGACTTTTAGACCTTTTGTCAATCAAAAAGTACCGGATATGGGAGTGATCAGGGGGAAAATTCAGGTACTTTTTCCCTGAAAATTAGGTAGTTGACCACCTGAAAATCGGTAAAACCCTACACCCCACACCCCACACCCCACACCCTGCCCCCAAGAAAAACTTTTTGCCGCAAACCCTATATAGTGCATTGAAAGAATTGAGCTTAACCCCACTCTAGAATTGCCTGTTTTAAGGCTCCTTCTGGCAAATTGGCGGGATCAAAAGAATCACCCGCTTCTATTCTGGCTAAAGCTTCAAAAAAAGCCCTCACACCACTGGCCGGTCCCGATGGGTGGTCCATAATTCCAGTTCCCGCATTGAGGATAACGTTACGTCCGTAATCCCCAAGGACCTGGGGAACAATACCTGGACGAATGCCGGCCGAGGGAACCGGAAAAACGTTTCTATCGCGCAAAATATCGCGAATTTTGCCTTCCTCCTGGGGATCGAAGGGTAAACTACCGTAGGCGGCGGGATATAGCACCGCATCGGCTCCTGCGTGGGCCATCATCGTTCCCAAAACCACAGAATAGGCTAATCCCGTATCAGTACCGGCACACATCGCTCCGGCAAAGGCAGGATGGGCGAAAATAGGAACATCGATCGCTGGATCACTGGCTAAAGCTTCTAAAACGGAAAAACCGTAGGTAAGAACGTTTAATAATAGGGCATTAGCCCCATGTTTCACCAATAAACGGGCTTTTCTCTGCAATTCGTCCGCTTTTCCCGTGACATTGACCGCGTAGAGAACATTTCTGCCGGTTTGCTGCCGCACTTCCTCCAAAACCCGGCGACAACAATCTAGGCGCTCGTGGGTGGGAGCCACGGGAAGATCCGCCATGATTTCATCATCTTTAATCACGTCTAAGCCAGCAAAAGCCACTTCTCGCAGGATATCGGCGTGATCTTGGGCCGATAGTCCTAAAGCGGGTTTAAAAATTGCCATGACTAGAGGTCGATCATAAACCCCCAAACGTTGCCTAATTCCGGTGATTCCCACCTTGGCTTTCGTGCCGTAGCTTTCGGGGAGATACACCCCCACCACTTTTCCGGCTCCAGCCATGGAATATTTGCCGAAAATCATGGTTAAAAGACTGGCGATGTCATTTTCAACGTTTATCTGGGGAAAACGCACCCTAGCCACCTTATAACCGTCGGCTTCCTCCCTGATCCCCACCACTTCCCCTAGGTGTTGTTGCAGCTGCTCTTGACGATGACTGTGGCGATCGCTCCAAGTGCCGGCGGTTTGACCGATAGCGATCGTTTTTGCCTGTTTTTCGGCATTAATAGCGGGAGGAAAGCGATAATCGACAATGATAGTCATAAAAGATAAAAAAGGGAGTGGGAATTATGAATTATGAATTATGAATTGGGAGGTGGGGAGATAGGCAGAAAAAGCTGCCTCTTGCTTATCCTAACCAAGGAGTTAATTGTGTCGGCTCTCCTAGACTGGTTATAGCAAATTAGTAGTTTAAATGAGCCTAACCCCTTAAATAGCCTGGAATCCAACAAAGCCAAAAGCTTTTTTGATTAAAATTGCTTTTTTGAATTCTGGTGAGCCTTTTGGCAAGGCTTGCGTGGATTATTTTCTGCTAATATATCATAACTACTCTAGAAGAGCCAAAAGTCTTGACAAATCGCGCCGCTTGATATAATTGGGGTTGGCTGAAAAAGTTTGTTGGTGGGGTCAGGCGGTCGGCAGCGGGCAGGAGGCAGGAGTTTCAGGCTTTGTTGCCCTCCTTTTTTGTACCAATTATGTACTAAAAGAAGGATAATGCAAGGTTTTTGAAGGTCTCAATCCTATTTTCGCAGCATGAACATCGGATTTTAACAGGTCAAAAGCCTTATTTTCAAAGGGTTTTACCATTATTCAGCCAGCCCTAATTGGATTTGGGTGATATCATCTTGCGGAAAGACAGGCAGCGCTACTGTTATAAAGAATATTGGCTCGGCTCTTCTTGTTTCTGTATGGAAGGGAGAAGAATAGGGGTAATTTTCCAGAAATATATTCTTCAAAGCCTTGCCTAGCAAAACTCGTCCGAATAATAAGCACTGATTATCGCACAAAGTCGAGAGGAGCTAAGTAAATTTACCTTAAGATTAATTAATCAATTGGATAATGTATAGAAAACTGGCGAACAAAATCCTTAAATTAGCTAATTGCCTATCTAGATCATCGAAGCGATCTCTTTTAATTGTCACCGATTGCCTTATTTTTTGTCTAACCATCTATCTAGCCTTCTCTCTCAGGTTTAATCTGAGCCTCGAATATCAGCAAATTAGACCTTTTTTCGGGGAAATACTCAGCTTAATTGCTATTAAACTTCTAGTTTTCTATCTCAGAGGTATTTACCGTCCCGTAGTACGTTATACAGGATTAGAGTTTCTTTCCTCCGTACTGCAAGCGGTTCTCTATAGTTCAGGGGTTTTAATCAGTCTTGCCTACTTTCAAAGGGATGCCTTTTTGCCGCGTTCAGTCCTGATTATCGACGCCTTGTTAACCCTAGTATTGGTTATTGGGGTGAGACTGTTGATTCGTTCCGTCTTTCACCGTCTCAATATTTACGTCAGTAGTGTGGATAGGGAGCCGACAATTGTTATCTATGGTGCTGGGGTTGTGGGTTGTCAGTTGGCACGTTCCCTACAAAATGACCCCCACTATCGTTTATTGGCTTTTGTTGATGATAATCCCGATTTGCAGCAGCGAGTGCTCCAAGGCATTAGGGTTTATCCCCCTTCTCAATTGACAATACTGCACCAAAAACGGGCCTTTGACTGGGTTGTTCTCGCTATTCCGAACCTAGACAAGGCCAGAAAGCGGCAAATCATCGAAAGTCTAGAAACTTTACCCATCGATATTAAAACCGTTCCTCCCCTCTCAAAAATTTTATCGGGAGAAGCGACCATCAATCAGATTCGCAGTGTCGATGTCTCGGAATTATTAGGACGGGAAGAAATTCTACCTCATCCCGAACTTTTGGGAAAAAATGTCACGGGTAAAGCGGTGTTAGTCACTGGGGGTGGTGGTTCCATCGGTTCGGAATTATGCCGACAAATCGCCTTCCTCAAGCCAAAATGCCTGGTAATCTACGAATTAAACGAGTTTTCCCTCTACAAAATCGATCTCGATTTGGGCGAAAATTATACTGATTTACGCAGGTATGCCTATCTAGGCAATGTTCTTGACCGCAATCATCTGGCCCGAGTCATCCAACAACACCAGATTGAGACAATTTATCACACGGCCGCCTATAAGCACGTTCCCCTGGTGGAAGCCAATGCTAGTCAGGGGGTTTACACTAATGTTTGGGGAAGTTTAAATGTCGCTCAGACTGCGATCGAGAATTCAGTTAGTAATTTAGTTCTTATTTCCACCGATAAGGCCGTCAGACCGACTAATATTATGGGGGCCAGTAAACGCTGTGCTGAGTTAGTTATACAAGCTTTGGCCGCTTTACCCGACACTTTCACCTGTTGCGCTATCGTCCGCTTTGGCAATGTTCTCGATAGTAGCGGTTCCGTGGTGCCGCGTTTCCGGGAACAAATCGCCCAACGTAAGAATATTACCCTCACCCATCGCGATATTATTCGCTATTTTATGTCTATTCCAGAGGCGGTGCGTTTGGTTATGCAAGCAGGAGCCATGGCCCGAGGGGGTGAGGTATTCCTGTTAGATATGGGTGAACCGGTAAAAATTTACGATTTGGCCCTACAGATGATTCGTTTAAGTGGCTTGGAATTAGGGCAAGATATCGATATTGAAATCACGGGATTAAGACCGGGGGAAAAACTCTACGAAGAATTATTAATCGATACCGATAAAGCTCGTCCCACCTCTCACCCAAAGATTTTTTGCGCTAATGAACACTTTCTTGCTTGGGACAAATTGCAAATCAAATTAGAGCAACTGCTTAATTCTATTCAAGTTAATGACCGTCAGGGCTTAGTTAAGTCCCTACAAGATTTAGTTCCCGAATACCAACCTCCGCAGCAAATAGCCAGTAATTTGTCAAGTAAAAAGTAAAAAAGAGGAGTTTTACCTCTCCTCTTGTTGCCAAAATTTATTAATCTAATTGAACCGAATGCTCTTGTTTTAATTGCTTTTGGATAGTTTTTACTGTCTGCTCAATTTTATTGATTCCGGGGGAAGAAGAGCGATTTACTCTATCAGCTAAAGGAGAAGTTTGTTGAATAGCAATGCTTAAATAAAGAGGAAAAGCGAGGGTAAAGGCTAAAAAAAGACGTTGTAACATGATCCACTCCCACAAAAGTTTTTCAGCGATTATTTTAGCCAGCTGAAACTTTTCCCAGAATAACGACTAACTAGGAAAATTTCAGCTAGTTTGTGACAGTCCGGCAATTGGTGGGGTAATCCTAAAGAATTAGCGTTGAAACCCTCAACCCTAGACCGAGAGTCTGATACATTGATCTAAGAATATGATCGATCGCTCTATCTATGCACAAAATTCCAGTTACTGTGATCACGGGTTTTCTGGGTGCGGGAAAAACTACCCTCATCCGTCATCTACTGCAAAATAATCAAGGCCGCCGGGTGGCCGTTATGGTCAATGAATTCGGAGAAGTGGGAATTGATGGTGATTTGTTGAAAAGTTGTCAGATTTGCGACGACGACCCTAACGATAATATTGTGGAATTGACCAACGGTTGTCTTTGCTGCACAGTACAGGAAGAATTTCTCCCCACCATGCAGAAATTGCTGGAGCGACGGCAACAGTTGGATTGTATGCTGATCGAAACTTCGGGATTAGCTTTACCTAAACCTCTGGTTCAAGCTTTTCGCTGGCCGGAAATCCGCAACGGTGCGACGGTGGACGGAGTAATCACGGTGGTGGATGGTTTTGCTGTCGCTAGGGGTCGTCTGGTGGCGGATTTGGACGCTTTAACAGCACAAAGGCAAGCAGACCCCAATTTAGAACACGAAACGCCTATTGAGGAGTTATTTGAGGATCAGTTAGCCTGTGCTGACCTGGTACTCTTAACTAAAACCGATTTAATCAGCGAAATTGAATTAGAAAAAATTATTAATTGGCTGAAAACACAACTGCGATCGACGGTAAAAATAGTTACTTGTGCTGATGGACAAATTAGCCCCGATGTGCTATTGGGATTTAATGCCGCCGTCGAGGATAATTTAGCTAGTCGTCCTAGTCATCATGATCACGAGGAAGAACACGATCACGATGATGAGATCAATTCTGTGCAGTTTTGCCTCGATTCTCCCGTAGATGCCCGAATTTTGACCCAAAGGATTAAAGAATTGGTGGCCCGAGAAGAAATCTATCGGGTTAAGGGATTTGTTAATGTGGCCAATAAACCGATGCGTATGGTGTTACAGGGAGTCGGCGATCGCTTTGATTCTTTCTTCGATCGACCCTGGCAATCCACGGAAACGCGGCAAACCCGCTTGGTCTTTATCGGCCGCTCCCTCGATAGTCAGAGAATCGAGCAGGCCTTAACTAGGGTTGTTTCTCGCGAAACAGGTGCAAGATTTTGAGAGAATCGTCGTTCAAAACCTTGCGTCTTCATCGGCCCGCGTCCTGTAGGGGCGAAGCATTCGGGCAATAACCTATCGGTGAAACTGGAGATTTTCTAACCGAATGCTTCGCCCGTACTTTTTGCCGCAAGCCCTAACTAGGGTTTGCGGCAAAAAGTTTTTCGTGGGGGTGTGGGGTAGGGAGATTATTTTTATTTATTCTCCCTTCTCCCCCTCTACAATAATTACTCGCAGCCAGAAATACGTTGGGGCATATCATACTTTGTCCTTTTTGTCAAAAAAACTTTTTTTTTGCAATAAAACTACACAAAAAAAAGATCATCGTTATGGGTGAAATTGACTGATTTGACGGTCTTAATTAGGATCACCTTCTAGGTGTGGCAAGGGTTTCAACCATTGCTGCCCAAAAAAGCACAGAATAACCCATTATGAAATTCAGTAAAATCGCTGTAACCATGATAACATCGTTGTTAAATAAAAATCTTTCTCAATTAATTTTTAAGAATTTGTAAATATTGCGGAATGTTAATTTAAATATTCTCAAGTTTTGGCAGTCAATAAATAAATTTTACTTATCTTTGACCAACATTGGGTTAGAAGTCAGGAGTCGGTCGTCATACTAAATCCGTTGAGTAACGCACAGAAAACGGGTTTCTTCGAGAAACCCGTTTTCTACTCATGCACTCATGCAAAAAGGGGAATAAATAATCAGTCTTTAATAACCAGATTTAGTATCAGGGTCAGGAGTCAGTAGCCAGTCGTCAGGAGTCAGGAGATTATTTTTATTTATTCTTCCCACACCCTACACCCCACACCCTACACCCCACACCCCACACCCCACACCCCACACCCCACTGAAAAAGCTCCGGCAATCGATCGCCCGGATAGATAGTCGGGGATTTAGGTTAGGGTGATAAAAGATACAGATTACTCACCCTTGCAGACCAAAAATTATGACGAATACCAGTAACCCGCTGCTTGCCGGTCAAGGATTACCGGCTTTTGACCAAATCCAACCCGGCCTGATTGTCCCTGGCATGACACAACTTTTGCAGGAACTGGCCAGAGAATTAACCGAACTAGAAGCGCAGATTGCTCCCACCTGGGAAAAATTGGTCGAACCCCTCACCCGGATTGAAGAACGTTTAAGCTGGAGTTGGGGGGTTATCGGTCATCTGATGGGGGTAAAAAATAGCCCAGAATTGCGTCAAGCTTACGAAACCGTACAACCGCAGGTAGTCGAGTTTATTAGCCGTTTAAGCCAAAGTAAACCCGTTTATGAGGCATTTTTGTGCCTGCGTCAAGGGAAAAGCTGGGGGCAATTAGACGAGGCACAACAGCGCATTGTCGAAGCTTCCCTGCGGGATGCCCAGTTGGCTGGGGTGGGATTGCTAGGGGAGAAAAAAGACAGATTTAACGCAATTCAACTGGAATTAGCGGAAATAACCACGAAATTTTCTAATAACATTCTCGATGCCACCAAAGCTTTTCAACTCAAACTAACAACCCCAGAAGATATCGCCGGTTTGCCCGCTAGTCTCCTCAGTTTAGCCGCCCAAACCGCCCGCAACCAAGGAGAAACTAACGCCAGCAACGAAACTGGCCCCTGGGTGATTACCCTCGATTTTCCCAGTTATTTCCCCTTTATGAAGTACAGCGATAATCGGGAATTGCGGGAAAAACTCTATAAAGCCTACGTTAGTCGGGCTGATCTGGGAGAATTGGATAATAATCCCTTAATCGATCGCATTTTGCAACTACGTCAGGAACAGGCCCATCTTCTAGGTTATAGTACCTACGCCGAGGTCAGTCTTGCCCGGAAAATGGCCAATTCTGTGGATGAAATCGAGAAATTGCTTGACAATTTGCGCCAAGTAAGCTATGAAGCGGCAAAACAGGATTTAGCGGCCTTAAAAACTTTTGCGGGAACCGACGATCTCAAGCATTGGGATATAGCCTATTGGTCAGAAAAACAGCGTCAGGCCAAGTTTAACTTTAGTGCCGAGGAATTACGCCCCTATTTCCCCCTACCACGGGTTTTAGAAGGCATATTTAGCCTCGCTAAACGGATTTTTGGGGTAGAAATTATCGCTGCCGACGGTAAAGCACCTATCTGGCATCCCGATGTGCGTTATTTCCAGATTAACGACGAAAAGGGCGAAAAAATCGCCTATTTCTACCTCGATGCCTACAGTCGTCCCGCCGAAAAACGCGGCGGCGCTTGGATGGATGTCTGTATCGGTCGGGCCAAAACCGGCACCGAGGTGCGTTTACCTGTGGCTTATTTAATCTGCAATCAAACGCCTCCAGTGGACGGAAACCCCAGTTTAATGACCTTTGAGGAGGTAACTACCCTATTTCACGAATTTGGCCACGGTTTACAGCATATGTTAACCACTGTGGATTATTCCGGTGCGGCGGGTATTAATAACGTTGAGTGGGATGCGGTGGAATTGCCCAGTCAATTTATGGAAAATTGGTGTTATGATCGCCCTACTTTAATGAGTATGGCCAAACACTACGAAACCGGTGAAACTCTCCCCGAACATTACTATCAAAAACTGCTCCTAGCTAAGAATTATATGAGTGGTTCGGCTATGCTGCGTCAGTTACATTTGTCTTTAGTAGATTTGGAATTACACCATCGTTATCAACCGAATGGCAGCGAAACTCCTAAACAAGTCAGACAGCGTTTAGCAGCGACGACGACGATAATTCCTCCTCTACCGGAAGATGCTTTCTTATGTTCTTTTGGGCATATTTTCGCCGGCGGTTATGCGGCGGGTTACTATAGTTATAAATGGGCAGAAGTCCTCAGCGCCGATGCTTTTGCTGCTTTCGAGGAAGTGGGATTAGATAACGAAGAAGCAGTGAAAGCGATCGGTCGCCGTTTTCGCGATACTGTTTTAGCTATGGGGGGAAGTTCTCATCCTATGAATGTTTTTAAAGCTTTCCGCGGTCGCGAACCTAGTACCGAGCCTCTCCTCCGTCATAGCGGCTTATAAAAGTAGCCAAAAACCTTTCTTTGTGGTGCGTTACGGCGATATTTAGCTCTTGATTTTTTCTCTGGGAACAAGGGATTGCCTAACGCACCCTACTTGACTATATTGTGATAACATATCGGGAAAAAAAGTTAACTAACAGGAGTAAACTTTAATGAGTATCGCATTTTTTCAAGATCTGATCGAATCGGTAGAGAGTCTATCCATTGAAGACCAAGATTATTTGTTTGAGCTAATTCGTAAAAGACGCATTGAGAAACGCCGCGATGAGATGGCTAAAAATGGCGAAGAAACCTTAAAGTCTTTAGCAATGGGAACAGCAAAAAAAGGCAGTGCTGAAGAGATAATGGCTTATTTGTTAGAGGATGAAGAAGAATGAAATTAGTTGCTGACAAAAGCTTTAAAAGAGCTTTTCAACGCTTAATCAGCAAAAATCCTCAACTACAAAGCAAGGTATCAGAGGTTCTACATTTGTTAGAAGATAACCCCTTCACCCCTTCTTTAAAATCTCATAAGCTGACAGGTAGATTAGAAGGTTATTGGTCATGTTCTGTTAGTTACGATTGCCGTATTATTTTTACTTTTCGTCAAGATACTGATTCAGGAGAAACTTTAATTGTTATAGTTGATATTGGAAAACACGATCAAGTTTACTAATTTATCTCTTTAATTTGTTCTTGCTTATCAATTGTATAATTACAGTGCAATATCGCCTACTTTTCTAGCGTGCGTTCCTGGAAATTTTTGGGTCTGAAACCCCCTACTATATATTTTTATGAAGAATTATCTGTCCCTTGTAACATTAACTCTTAATTCTTAACAAATTACCATAGATTCTCAGAGAAAAACTGATTATAATAAAGGGAACTGAACAGAACTGCTCGATCGATAGATAACTGATTGATTAAAGTTTTATTACTTTTGATGGCCTGGGATTAAGAGAAGTAAATTTATTCTTGATCGCCCCCCGAAAGTGAGAAGAAATAGTTTTAATAAACAAAGAGTTTTCAACTTGGCAAAAATCCTCTGGGGGCAATACACATGGAAGTTCTAACCGAGACAATTAACCCAACTTCGATCGAACGGGAACCGATCCATCTCTATAACCGAATTCAATCGCACGGGGTGCTTTTAGTTCTCAGCGAACCGGAGCTAAAAGTCAGCCAAACTAGCAGTAATAGCCGCAGTTTATTGGGAATTTCTCCGGGAGAAATTATCGGTAAAACCCTAGAGGAAATCTTCGATCCCTTTCAGATCGATCCTCTCAAATCAGCCATAGAAAATAACGATTTTGATGCTATCAATCCCTCCAAAATTTGGGCGCGGGTTAAAGGGGATGATTTTGCCGTCTTTGATGCTATTTTCCACCGTAACGCCGAACAAATGCTGATTTTAGAGTTAGAACCAGCTATTTCCTATGAAAACATTCCTTTCCTGAGATTCTATCACCTAGCCAAAACTTCGATCGATAAACTTGAAGCCACCCGTAACCTGAAAGATTTCTGTAATATCATCGTTAAAGAAGTGCGAAAAATGACAGGATTCGATCGAGTTATGTTATACAAATTCGACGAAGAAGATAACGGTGATGTGATAGCAGAAGACAAAATAGAGCAACTAGAACCCTATCTCGGTTTACGTTATCCCGCTTCCGATATCCCTCTCCCAGCACGAAATTTATTAAGTGCTAATTGGATTCGACAGATTCCCGATGCTACCTCTGAACCCGTCGATCTAGTGCCTAGTCTTCATCCCGAAACCCAACAACCCTTAAATTTAACCCTGTCCAGTCTTAGAAGTGCTTCTCCCTGTCATTTAGAATATCTGCATAACATGGGAGTGGGAGCATCTCTAAGCATTTCTCTGATTGAAAATAAACGTCTCTGGGGCATTATTGCCTGTCATCATCGCACCCCTAAATATGTACCCTACGAACTCCGTAAAGCTTGTGAGTTTTTAGGAAGAGTGATTTTTTCGGAAATATCAGCACGGGAAGAAACCGAGGATTATGACTATCGAGTGAAATTAAACTTTGTCCAATCGCAATTAATCGATTATATGGCTGAAGCTAATAACTTTATCGATGGATTAATTGCCCATAAACCGAATCTGCTTGATCTAACTAAAGCCACAGGAGCCGCTATTTGTTTAGGCGGCAATTATACCTTAATTGGAGTAACACCGAGCGAAGAAGAACTAAATTATCTGATTACTTGGCTAGAAAAAAACGTCCATGAAGATGTTTACTATACCAATTCCTTACCGCGAATTTATGCCGATGCGGGTAAGTTTAAAGACATTGCCAGTGGTTTACTAGCAATTCCCATTTCTAAACGTAATTATCTCCTCTGGTTTCGTCCAGAAGTAATTCAAACCGTGAACTGGGGTGGTGATCCGGGTAAAGCGATCGAAACGACTGTCATAGATGGGAATATTCGTCTCTGTCCGCGTAAATCCTTCTCCCTCTGGAAAGAAACCGTTCGTCTCAAATCTTTACCCTGGAAAGCAGTAGAAATTAACGCCGCACTAGAATTACGAAAAGCGATCGTCAATATCATCTTAAAACAAGCCGATGAATTGGCACGTTTAGCGCGGGATTTGGAACTATCAAACGCCGAATTAAAAAAATTCGCCTACGTCGCTTCCCACGATTTACAGGAACCCCTCAATCAAGTCGCCAACTATGTGCAGTTGCTAGAAATGCGCTACACCGAAGAACTGGACGAAGATGCTAAAGAATTTATTACTTTTGCCGTCGAAGGTGTCAGCTTGATGCAAACATTAATAGATGATGTGCTGGCTTACTCAAAAGTGGATATGCAGGCGGTAGAGTTTAATACCATCGATGCTAATCTGGCACTGGAAAAAGCTCTCGCTAACCTGAAAGGGAGAATTCAAGAAAGTCAAGCTATAATCACCGTTGATCCTTTGCCAATTGTTATGGCAGATAAAACCCAGTTAATGCAATTGTTCCAAAATCTTATCGGTAATGCCATTAAATTCCGGGGAAAAGCAACTCCCACTATTCATATTGCTGCCCAACGTCAAGAGCAGGAATGGCTGTTCTCTGTCACCGATAATGGAATTGGTATCGATCCCCGATTTTCCGAACGCATTTTCGTGATTTTCCAACGACTGCACACCCGCGACGAGTACCCCGGCACAGGTATGGGTTTGGCGATTTGCAAGAAAATTATCGAGTGTCATCGCGGACGAATTTGGGTAGAATCCCAATTAGGTAAAGGAGCGGTTTTCTATTTTACAATTCCCCTAGGAGGTAACGAGCGTGAGCGCTGGCGAGGACGTGCCACACAAAATTATCTTATTAGTGGAGGACAGCAAAGCTGATATTCGCCTCATCCAAGAGGCATTAAAAACTAGCACCGTCCCGCATGAATTAGTTATCGTTAGGGATGGTGTCAACGCCATGGATTATCTGCGTCGAGAAGGGGAGTATCTCGATTCTCCTCGTCCTAATCTGATTCTTCTCGATCTGAATTTACCAAGAAAAGACGGACGGGAGGTATTAGCGGAAATCAAAAACGATCCCAGTTTAAAAAGAATTCCCGTGGTGGTTTTAACCACTTCTCGCAACGAGGAGGATATTTTTTATAGCTATGAACTGCACGTTAATTGTTATATAACCAAGTCGCGCAATCTCAACGATTTGTTCAAAATTGTCAAAAATATCGAGGCTTTTTGGTTAGAAACCGCTACTTTACCTGGGGAGTGAATCATTATCAGTGATCAGTGATCAGTGATCAGTGATCAGTTATCAGTTATCAGTTATCAGTTATCAGTTATCAGTTAATAGTATCAAGTGGCAAGTTCGGAGCTTTCTTTTCACTGATTACTGTTTACTGGACGGCTACGCCGTGCCTTTGGCAACACTGAAAAATCTTCCCACTTCCTAACTTCCCAAATCTCTTTAACTCTTGATTAAAAAATGGGACTCTCGCAGGATATAAAAGTTCTTTTAATCGAGGATAATTTAGCCGAAGCTCGATTATTAAAGGAAATTCTTAAGGGTAATGAAAAAAAAGAATTTCATCTGGTTAATGTGTCAAGATTATCCGAGGCAATTTCTCTGTTACAACAAACAAATTTTGATGTAATTTTATTAGATCTAACTTTACCAGATAGTCAAGGTTTGGAATCCTTAGCTCCCCTTTTGATTACGGCTCCGAAATTACCAATCGTGGTTTTAACTAATACTAATGATGATAATTTAGCTTTGGCAGCACTACGTCAGGGAGCGCAGGATTATTTAATTAAAAGAGAAGTAAGTTTAGAAATTTTAACTCGATCGCTATGTTATGCGATCGAGCGAAAACAGATGGAGGAAGCTTTACGGGAATCGAACGAAGCTTTAAAAATGAGCGTGATTGAACGCACTAATCAACTGGAAAAAGCTCAGGAATTAAATCAGTTAAAAACTGAATTTGTTTCCATGTTATCCCACGATTTTCGCAATCCTTTAAATAAAATTTTACTCTCGGCTGGATTATTAGAAGAAAGTCGCGATCGTTTGACAAAAGATCAGCAAGTTAGCTATTTTCGCATGATTCGATCGGCCATTAAAGACATGGATCAATTGCTCACAGAAGTGTTATTAATTGGCCGGGCCGATTCTGGGAGATTATACTGTCAATTTGATCCGGTGGATTTGCTCGATTATTGTCAAAAATTGGTAGAATCTTTTATTGTTAAGCCAGAACACCAATCAGCAATTATTTCCCAAATTGAGGGCAGCTTAGAAAGAGGACTTTGGGATGTTAATTTAATTAAACATATCTTGACAAATTTACTGGGAAATGCTATCAAATATTCACCCCAAGGCAACCCCGTAGAATTTAAGATTATTGTCGAATCCGAGCAGGTAGTCTTTAAAATTATCGATCGAGGAATTGGTATTCCCAGCAAAGATCAAGAATATTTATTTAAACCTTTTTATCGCGGTAGCAATGTCGATAATATTCAAGGAACGGGATTAGGATTAGCCATTGTCGGACGCTGTGTGGAAGCGCACAAAGGACAAATTCACTTGGAAAGTGAGGAAGGAAAAGGCACAAAGATCACGGTAATTTTACCGATTATTACCGACATTGAACACCTAAATTGAGATGAACGATAGGGTGGCACCACAATTTTTTTTTCTGCTGCCCCTCTGCCCTAGGGTTGATTCATAGTAGGGTTGATTCATGAATCAACCCTACCTCTCCCCTCTCCCCACTCCCCTTCCATAGGATCGAGGATCACCCTGAGCGTTCATCCGATCGAGTGATTTTCGGGAAAAGTGTTAAAAAAGATTGCTGTTTGTAAAGACAACTGTTACCGTAGGTTCAAGAGTGCGCTTTGAAGGAGGAAAAATCCCATGCACCCTAACCTATCCATCTATCCCCCGATTGCTTCACTACTTATGTAGGGCATAGATGCACAAATCAAAGATTTCAGAAGCAAAACCAATAAATTTCTGTACTGTTGCTTAAAACAGGAGTTTGATCATGAAATTACAGGGAAAAACAGCCCTAGTCACGGGGGCATCCCGGGGTATCGGACGAGCGATCGCCTTAGAATTGGCCCGACAAGGTTTAAGCAGAATTGTGATTGTTGCCAGAGATCAAGAGCGATTAGAAAAACTAGCCAAAGAAATTGAGTCCCTAGGGGTCATTGCCACACCTTTAGCCCTAGATTTAACCGAAAATGACCTTGTTAGTCCTTCAATTATCCGCGTTTGGCAAGAATGCCGTGGCATCGATATCCTCGTTAACTGTGCCGGTATTGCCCATCAAACCCCCTTTCTACGCTCGCAATTTTCGCAAGTGCAAGCAGAAATATCTTTAAATCTGATGGCCATGTACACAGTTACTCGCTTAATTGCCCGCCGGATGGCAATTAGGGGACAGGGAACGATTGTCAATGTTTCCAGCATGATGGGTAAAATTGCCGCTCCTAGCTTCGCTACCTACTCGGCCACCAAATTTGCCATTTTGGGTTTTAGTCAAGCTCTCAGGTCAGAATTACGGGAACACAACATCAAAGTTGTCACCCTCTTACCCTCTTTAACCGATACGGATATGGTGCGAGAATTGCAGTTATTTCGATGGTTAAAGCCGATGAGTGCCGAAGAAGTCGCCCAAACTCTAATTACCGGGTTAAATAGGGAAAAAACGGAAATTGTCGTCGGTTGGCAAAGTCATCTAGCTCTTTGGTGTCAAAAATTGGCCCCGAAACTGCTCGAGAAAATTGTCGATTTAGCCTCTCCCTTACGCCAAGGCAAAGGAAAGCGAGGATGGCGAGAAGTGTTTAACTAGGGTTTAATTAAATCCCTCAGGGTGAGCATGGCTCACCCTAATCACCTTAACTAATAGGTAATTAAACGGCTGTCAGGGTTTTTTCTAGAAGTTGTCGGGGAGCTTGAACCGAACCACGGCAGTGGATTTCCGCAGAATTATTGGGACTTTCAATCAGTTTAACTTTATCCAATTCGGCTCCTAATTGGCGGATCCGTTCCTCTAATAGTTGAGCGATATGTAAGGCAATATTTTCCGCGGTGGGAACCACTTCGGCAAAGTAGGGAATATCCTTATTTAAAAAAGTATGATCGAAGGGTTCTACTACCAATTCATCGATCGCTTTTTGTAAATCCCCTAGATCTACAATCATACCGGTGCGGGGATCGATTTCTCCCGCCACGGATACTTCTAGGTGATAATTATGGCCATGACCGTTTACCCTGGCGCATTTGCCGTAGATTTCCGAGTTTTGTTCGAGGGTTAATTGCGGTAAAGCCAAACGATGGGCGGCGCTAAAATGGGTTTTGACGGTTAAAGTTGCTTCCATATCTTTTCCTTGATATTCTGCCCACAATTCGGGGTGTTCAAATAGTTGAATTTTGACTAATGGTAAATAGGGTGCTAATCTTTGCCAGATAACTCTAGCGATATTTTCTGTGGTGGGTAGGGTTTGCTGAAATTCCGGCCAGACTTGATTGAGATAGGAGTAGTCTAATTGACTGGTTATCTCTCGTTTAATTACCTGTTTCACGGTGGAGAGATTTTCCACCATGCCATAAAGATTGAGTTCTTTGTGTAGGGAGACGTATAATTCGTAATTGTGACCATGACCGGGAAAACGGCTACCAAGACCAAAAAGTCTTTGATTTTCGGCTTCGTCCCATTCTGGTAGATAATAGCGATGGCTGGCTGAAAACCGCGCTCGACGATTGATGATGCAATCCATAAATGTGGGCGATCGATGACTTTGTAAAGTTACGTTAAGAGTAACCCCTTCTAGCATAAACCAGTTTTGTCCCCTCCAGCTTGCAGACCGGAGAAAGTTATCCCTCAATTCCGGCAGAATGCGATCGCTGTGAGCTTCTAGTAAGAAAATTTATCTTTGAGAAGGTAAAGGAATTTCTTTTTTTCCACTAAAATAACTTTCTAGCTTCTTCAATATTAATAATCACTTCCTCTCAAGTTTCACCCTGACTCATACATCCGGGTAAATCGGGAATTAACGCCGTGTATCCTCCTTCTTCTTCGGGATAAATTGAAATCGGATATTTAAGAGATAAAAAGTATTCTAATATTGGTTGTTCCATCGATAGGTCTAAATAGGTTTGACTAAATCGCCAACTTGAGCATTATCAAAAGGTTTTAATTCATCGGATTCTACCACTTCAGATTTATAACTCCTCAATCCCAAAGAAGAATTTTCTATTCTTTTTCTATAAGTTTTTTTCTGATCGGTTTCAATTATAGATATTTTATCTTGAACGAAAATAATTCTTCCCGTACCTCTTACTAATTCGAGAAACCCTAAAGATTCGCCAGTATGGGGATCCGTTCTGTTCACCTCTATTCATTACTAATTTATAGTCGTCAATAACCTTAACGACAGTGGCAGGAAAAGTTCCTTTGGGGGATAAAAGGGGAGTTTCTGTGACGTTTTCCATATTTTCCTCTACAGGTTTAATTATTTTTTATAAATACTCGGTTTGACTTTGATTCTTTGAATAATTGTATCGTCGTTATTAGCTAATCCGTCTAAAACATTTTGATAGCCCGCTTCTGGCTGGTCGAGAACTGTCTGTATTTTTTGATCGCTTTGTACATTTTTAACAACCCCCTCACCGATTAATACTTCAAACCCATCTTCGTCCGTATAGTAAAACGATATCATTAGTTGAGCGGCAAATAAATTGGAGGCTTCGAGTAAGCATTGAATATTATTATTTGCGTCCTTTTGAACTCGTAGGATTTTCGGAATAATATTTTGCTTGACTCTTTGATATTCTTCTAGTGCCGTTTGTAACGCTGTAATTAGAGTTGCTATAACTAATATAGCTATCGTGATTATAACAAAAAGAACCACTAGAGGAATAGGTGTCTGCCCAGCAAATGCCCACGCAAGTAAACTAGCGACAAAACCCAGGAATCCCAGCACCAATGACTGAATTCCTAAAAAACTAGACCAAATTAACCCCCAAAAGTTATTTTTCATCTTTGTTCAAAACTCAAGAGACCGGTGATTAGCCAGTCTCTCAAGTCTTATCTATCTATTCTACTCGATTCCTTCGATACGGTCCTCCACTTCTTGATAAAGTTCCTGTAAGCGGTCTAAATTCTCTTGAGAAGTTTCCCAGTAACCGCGACCATTAACTTCTAACAGGGTTCCCACCATCTTGCGGAAAGAATTAGGATTGAGATTCATCAGACGCTGACACATTTCCTCATCTTGAATAAAAGTGGTGTTGACATCTTCATACACCCAATTATCCACCGCATCAGCAGTTGCCGACCATCCCATCGTATTAACCAAACGCTTCGATAATTCTCGGACCCCTTCGTAACCGTGACTTAACATTCCCTCGTACCATTTGGGATTGAGTAACTTGGTCCGGGTATCTAAACGGACGGTTTCCGATAAAGTACGCACCTGAGCGTTAGCGGTGGTAGTATCAGCAATATAGGCCGCCGGTTTTTTGCCATCATCGCGTAAACTAGCGACAACTTTTGTCGGATCCGAGTCGAAATAGTGGGAAACATCGGTTAAACTAATCTCGCTAGAATCCAAGTTTTGGAAAGTCGCTTCCGCAGTTTTTAAGGATGCTTCAAACAACTGACGATTATCGGCCATCATCCCGGGATTATCGGAATCGAAAGCAAAACCCTTGCGGTTGAGATACATATTCTGTAACTCTTTTTCGTCTTCCCAACTGCTATTTTCCACCGCGAGATTGATGTTAGAAGAATAAGAACCAGAAGCATTAGAAAAGATGCGGGTGGCTGCCTGTCGAACCGTTAAACCCATTTCTTTTGCTTGTTCCATAGCGTGTTTGCGGACATAATTCATCTCCATCGGTTCATTTGCTTCCGCGGCCATTTTTACGCCTTGGTCAAGCAAATTCATCTGATTGATAAATAAATCCCGGAAGACACCAGAACAATTGACCACCACATCAATGCGCGGTCTTCCTAACTCCTCTAGGGGAATCAATTCCAATTTATTCACCCGTCCCAAAGCATCGGGAACAGGACGAACCCCCACCATCCAGAGAATTTGTGCTAGGGATTCCCCATAAGTTTTGATATTATCCGTTCCCCAGAGAACACAAGCGATGGTTTCGGGATATTTACCGCCATTATCCAGTTTTTGCCGTTCTAACAGACGATCCACCACGATTTTAGCCGATTTTACCGCCGCTAGGGTCGGGATAGACTGGGGGTCTAAAGCGTGGATATTTTTACCCGTTGGTAAAACTCCGGGGTTACGGATGGGGTCGCCACCGGGGCCGGGAAGAACGTATTCCCCTTCTAATGCTTTTAATAGGGCCCCTAATTCATTATCGGCACAGACCTGTTCTAAACAGAATTCTAGGTATTCAAACAGGGGTTTTAACGCGACCGGATCAACTTTTGGATAACCCATCGACCGTAAAGTTTCGATCCAAGGCGATTTCTTGCCTATATTCAAGAAATTCAGCTTAGAAAGCATCGATACTCGACCTTCTGCGTCGGTTTGGGACTTGACTAAAGTTGCGACGGCAGCGCGAGTCGCTAGGGTGATGTTTTGCAGTAATTCCACATCCTCTAACACACCTCGATCGCTATTGCGATAAACTTCCTCTAGATCCCGGCCGATGCTGTTAGCAATAATCCGGGGTAAGGAAAGTAAATCGTCCTCTTCCCGGTCTAAACTGGCAATATTGACCAAAGTTGCCACCGCTTCCAGCGCCGAGGGGGGTTTCCCAATAACATGAAGTCCGCAGGGAAGTAAACGCGATTCAATTTCCATCAGTTTACGATAGACCGAACCGACGATATTATCCCGTTCCTCTTGACTGAGATGGGCAGTGTCACCATCAGGTAAACTTATATCTTTGTCGAGATTGACCAATAAACATTTATCGACAATAGTATTGACAATTTGCACCCCACGCCCACTATCCTTCAGGGTTTGGTAGGAACCGATCAACTCGCTCAGTTCTTTTAACCCTTTGTAAAGTCCAGCATTTTCTGCGGGGGGAGTGAGATAGGAGATGGTTTCCGCATAACTGCGACGTTTAGCGATCGTCGCTTCGCTGGGGTTATTAGCGGCATAATAGTAGAGGTTGGGAATCATCCCGATGAGGTTATCGGGGTAGCATTCTCCAGACATTCCCATCTGTTTCCCCGGCATAAATTCTAGGGAACCGTGGGTGCCAAAATGAAGAACCGCGTCTGCTTTCCAGACTTGATTGAGATAGGTGTAGTAGGCTGCAAAACCGTGGTGGGGACTAGCAGAACGAGAAAAGAGCAGACGCATCGGATCCCCTTCATAACCGAAGGTGGGTTGAACCCCAATAAAAACATTACCGAACTCTTTCCCGTAGATTAATAGATTTTGTCCATCACTGTTGAGGTGTCCCGGTGGTGGTCCCCAATTTTCCTCTAAACGGACGGAATAGGGGGTTAAACGTTCGTATTCCGGTACGGACATCCGATAGGCGATATTTAGCTCCGGACTATGGTATTGTGCGGTGGCATCATGGATTACCGCTTCCATCAGTTCCCGGGGAGATGCGGGTAAGTCCTGCAAGTCATAACCATTATTTTGTAACGCTTGCATCACCTCGTAGATAGAACCGAACACATCTAGATAGGCTGCCGTTCCCACATTCCCTTTATCGGGGGGGAAACTAAAGACGGTGATGGCGACTTTTTTATTGAGTTTCGGTTTCTTTCTTAGGGTAGCCCATTTTAGCGCCCGTTGAGCGATCGCTTCCACCCGATCCTGTAAAGCGATCGCTTTACCCGTGGCCCCATCCCGGCCTGATAATATAATAGGTTCGATCGCACCGTCTAATTCCGGAATAGCAATCTGTAGCGCTACTTGAATCGGGTGTAACCCCAAATCGCTTTCTTCCCATTCCTGGGTGGTTTGGAAAACTAGCGGTAACGCGCACATATAGGGACGATTGAGACGTTTTAAGGATTCTATCGCTTTCGGATGATCTTGTCGCGCTGGACCTCCCACTAAAGCAAATCCTGTCAGGGAAATTACTGTGTCAACGATGGGAACCGCTGCCACTCCTTTTAAGCTTTTATCCCAGAAATATTCTTCTACCGGTTTAGAAAAGTCTAATCCCCCGGCAAAAACGGGAAGGACTCGCGCACCCATAGACTCGAATTCCTGCACGAGAGCGACATAATGAGCGTCATCCCCAGTAACGAGGTGAGTTCTCTGTAAAATTAAGCCAACACAGGGAGCCAAGGGGTCTTTTAAGTCATCGGCAATATCACTGCGGTTATTGTACCAAGCGAAGTATTCCTTGACATCCTCGAACATTTTCATGGATAAAGGATGCCAGATACCCAGATCCGGATAAACTACCGGTTCCTTGTAAACTACGCTGTCATCCTTGTTATCGAAGACGTACTTATCGGCCAACATTAACAGGAAGTTCTCTAAATTTTCTGCCGAACCCCCTAGCCAATACTGGAAACTTAACATAAAGTTGCGTGCGTCCTGAGCTTTTTCCATGGGGAGGTATTTCAGGACTTGCGGTAAAGTTCGCAATAACTTTAACATCGCATCTTGGAAACCAGCGCCGGAGTTTTCCCTGCGCTTTTTCATAAAGTTAGCGATGACACTCTTAGACTGTCCCAATTGAGCCATGGAAAAGCTGCCTAATTTATTTAAGCGCATTACCTGGGGCATGGAGGGAAAGACAATCGCCGCATCTAATTTATCCCGATGGGGACCGACAGCGGCCACAACTTTATCGGCTAAATCTTCGATAAAGATGAGAGAAGCAATGAAAATATTAGCCTTGGCCACATCCTCTTGAAAATTGCGATAATTTTCCCCATCGCGCAGTTCTTCGATTAGATAACCACTAATTTCGATCGCTAGTTTCCGGTTGTTAGCGTTGATTTCCCTGACCGCACTACTCAGCGCACTTTGGTACTGAGGTTCTAGCACGACATAGACCACCTTGACCAGCGATCGACCATTCAACGCGTCAGGAACTATATGACGAATGGTGGACTTGACGTGAGTGAACATATATGATGGTTCTCCTTAGGATTGCTGAGTCTGGTATGAAGTGATTTTCGTCATCAGATGACGATCGCCCTTTGTTTAAGGTATTTAGATATATATGTTTCTGTTTTGTATCAGAAAATGTCACCCAAGTGAGTATTTACTCTGGGTTTTGACACAATTCGATAAATATCTTGCCATATTTTGTAACAAATGGTAAAGAGCTTTCGGAGTAACTGCTCAGGCTTTTCTTTACAAAAATTAATATTTAATCTATTGACTTTTAATTACAAAAATGTTATTTGTTAGCACCTCAGACGAGATGTCCCTGTTCAAAGATGATCAGGGTGAGGATTCGAGATCATCTCATAGAGAGCTGCAAGTGCTATAACTCGATCAAGATCAGCTTTTTGTCCTTGTCCTAGACCTCTGGTAAAAATCAAAAATTGTTGTTAGGGTTAGGAGTCAGTAGCAGGTAAGCTGTACTGGATTTAAACTGAGTAGAGTAATTTTTAGTACAAATGCTCGAACTGGCAACTCTGGCACTCCAGTGCAGTCTTAAGGAGTAATTTAGACAGTCAACAGCTTAATTATAGTGAGGAAATCAGGCAATGGTTTCAGAAAATTTGGCAAGTTTAGGTTGAAAAATAAACAATAAAGTAAAGTTCTTAGAGTTTCGTTATGGTGGTAGAATTGGTTTATGGCTAAAAAGTTTTTATTTGATTCGATACATCTATGAACCAGTCCTTTGCTAGTGCAGCAGGCCGACATTTGCAAGATGCGAAAATTTTGCTGTCTAAAAAACGTTGGGACAATGCAATTTACCTAACTGGTTATGTAGTAGAATGCGCTTTTAAGCTTTTAGTAGAACAGTATTTTAAAAATGATCAAAGAGCGGCTAAAAAATTCGGACATGATCTCAAGGAATTAGAAGGTAAAGCGAGGGAAAGATTAGGAATTCTCTATCCTCGTTTAGAGCAACAGTTACCAGTTTCTCGCATTCAGGGAACTGTCCTAGGGCAAAATCACCCAGAAAGAAGATATTATCAATCTGGATATTGGACTGAAGATCAGGCTAACTCGGCCGTTGAATGTGCTGAAGAAATTTATCGAGATATTATTCCCAGATTAGTGCTAAACGGTTATATTTCTAGTAAGGATATTTAAGATTCTGATGATTAGTTTTAGTGAAACTTTTGCTAGGGTAAGGGAATGCTTTCAGGATTCCAGTCTTGGTTTTCTTTTGGCCAAACTAAAATCCGTGACTATTATTCGTGATGTTGAGGGAAAAATTCGCTTATTTCTAGGGTTAACAGGGACAAACAAGATAGAATCAAACGAAGAAAACCATCTATCTACACTCCTGTCTGAAAAACTTGAGTATTACTATGGCCATGATATTTGGTGGCAAAAAGGAGAAGGAGATGCTTATAAAGCCCTGATTGATCTTATCATGAAGGAAAAAGTTAAGGCACCTTGGTTCGATGAATCGGCAAGCTTGAAATGGTATATTCTAGAACGTCATCTGGCTAAACAAGCATGGACAGAGAATAAAATTGGGCAGCAATTGCCTTGGGATTTTGAAAAAGTTGAAAAAGGATATAAACCAGCTATTGTCTCCTTTTTTTCCTTCAAAGGAGGAGTTGGTCGCACCACTACTATTGCCGCTACTGCCTTAACTTTAGCGCGGAATGGTCATCGAGTCGCTATAGTTGACCTTGATTTAGAAGCTCCCGGTCTGGCCACAATTTTTTCTGAGGATTTTGCCGATAATTCTGGTGTCATGGACTATTTGCTAGAAAAGAAAGTTCAAAAAGACAAATGGAAACTGAGTTTAAAAGATATTAATGATACAAATTTGTTAGGAGATAAAGGTGAAATCTTAAAATTGCTACCAGCAGGAAATGTGGATCAAGATTATTTAGAAAAATTGGCTCGTTTAGATTTTCAAAATCTTGTCAATGGTCAACTACAAGGCATTTTAAAACAAATGCTAGAAGAAATAGAAAGGTTAAGCAAATCACTGGATTTTATTCTCATGGATGCAAGAGCAGGTTTTCATGATATTGGTGGTTTAGCTATTACTTATTTTTCCCATGCAGTGGTTATTTTTGGTACGGAATCTCGACAAAGTTGGGCAGGATTAACCCAAGTTATCCAACATTTAGCCCTATCTAACCCTGAGAATCCTTTACCATTAATTTTAGTTCATGCTCTCGCTCCATCTTTAGGAACAGTTGGCCGAGAAATAGAGTTACGAAAGTTTCGAGAAACAGCCTATGAAATTTTCCAAAAAAACTATTATACTGAATCTGAAGATGTCCCTAACTCTAATGATACTGATGCACCATTTTTCCCGATAGTTGTCCCCTACGATAATAGTCTGCGGGGAGATATTGCCCTCTTAACTCGTGACTCAACTCCAGAAGAAAAAGAGAGATTAGCAAATCTCGTAAAAGTTATGACCGATTCTCCTTATCAAACTATTGCTGAAAAGCTTTGTCAATTATTTGGACGTGATGTGATTATAAACAATCGGTAAAAAATTATGGCTGAATTCGATAAAAAAAAGTTACTGGAATTAATGAGAGAAATTGCTCCTGGAAAAGCAACAGCTGAACAGGAAAGTGATGATGAAGAAGTATTTCTCAAAAATTTCTTACCCGTGGTTGATTATAAACGGGCATTGGAACCAAGCATTTTATTAATTCAAGGTGGTCGGGGTGTGGGTAAAACAGAATTATTTCGTTTACTAGCCATTCCTTCTGGACGAGAAGCTTTAGTTAATAGTTTAAATATTCGAGGTCTTGCTCCTTTAAAGCAGACCATATGGATTGCAGGATTTGGTCGCACTCGCAAAACTGAAAAACGATTTCCGACACCAGAAATTATAGAAAAAGAAATGCAAAGCGCTACTAATCTTGAATGGCGTAGTTTCTGGTTAGGATTGATTTTAGGTGTCATTTTACAGGAAAAAGAATCTGATATTCCCAGCATTATAGGTCAACAATTAGATTCAAATATTACTACTATTCTTCAAAATAGGTTATCGCTTTTATCAGAATGGAGAATTTTAGTTAAAGATAATTTTGAACATCTAAATTATGTTCTTGACAAATTAGACGAACGATTAATTAGTTCTGACCAATGGCTATTTATTACTTATGATGAATTAGATCGGTTATTGACTACTTATAATGCTCTAGCTAATCCGATTAGAGAATTATTAGCTTTTTGGCTCGATCGCTCTCGTCGTTGGCAGAGAATTCTACCAAAAATATTTCTTCGTACCGACCTATTTAGAGAGGAATTTTTGGGATTTCCTGATGCTTCTAAATTACAATCCCATCGGCTAGAATGGCGACCTTCTTGGCTCTATCAACTCTGGATTAAACGGTTAGCTAATTCGGCTCCAGAAATGAGAGACTATTTACAGATTATCCCTAATTTAATTTATGAAAGCTCAACCCAACTAGGATGGAATGTTAGAAGTGATGAACAATTATTTCAAGAATTAATCGAAATAATGATCGGTAAATATATGGGAGCTAGTCCTAAAAAAGGCATTACCTACCGATGGATACCTAATCATCTTCAGGATACTGGGGGTAGAATTGCTCCTCGCTCTTTTCTAAAATTATTCGACAAAGCGGCAGCCAAAAGATTAGAACATTTTGAAAGTTTTGAACAACTGACTGAGCGACAACTTCTACAACCCTCTGATCTCCAGAGTGCTTTAATGGATACTTCAGAGGATAGAATTAAAGAATTAGCACAGGAAGAATATTCTTGGTTAGAATCTCTAAAAACTAACTTAGAAGGGTTAGAAGCTCCTATATTAAAAGAAACTTTTTTAGAGGCTGTGCGCTCAACTCACTGGAGTCCTGAAAAACTACCTCCCGTTACGGAACCTGAAGGAATTATGCAATATCTAATACAATTGGGTGTGGTGGAAAGTCGGCTAGATGGTCGAATTAATATACCTGAAATTTATTTATATGGGTTTAAAGTTAAACGTCGCGGTGGGGTTAAACGTCCTCAATAACTTGAGGATATCGACAATAATTTTATGTAGAATAAATAGTAAAATACATGAAACAATAATAACTAACACTAGCAGATTTTAACAGTTGATAAATGCTCCGATAGTTAATTTGTATTAGTCGGTGATAAACCCTATTATTTTCAGTAATCGATCGACAATGTTTTTTAATTGGATAACTTTACCCTATTTATTAATTAATCCTGTTTTAATTCCCTTGAGTATAGCTCGATCGGAAACTATTCTTGTTCAAGAAGTCAGCGATCCTAATTATCAAAAACTGGTGCAGTACGCCCAAAATACACAACTCGATCGCTTCCCCATGGCTGATATAATTCAGAATATCGCCACTCAGTTTTTGGGAGCAAAATATCAAGCAGGATTACTCGATCGCTCTCCTACAGAAAAATTATTTATCTCTTTAAAAGAGTTTGATTGTGTCCTCTTTGTGGAAACAGTTCTCGCTTTGAGTCACAATTTTGCTTTAAAAAATTATCAGTATTCTGCTTTTAGTCAGCAGGTTTTAAATCAGCGTTATCGCCACGGTATTCTCGACGGTTATTGTAGTCGCCTGCATTACTTTTCCGATTGGATTAATGACAACCAAAAACGAGGCAATCTAGAAAATATTACTCACAAATTAGGTGGAATTACTCTTGACAAAAAGCTCAATTTTATGAGCAAAAATCACCCTCTATATCCCCAGTTAAAACCTCAAAGTAATTACGATTGTATTCAACAGGTAGAACGGCAATTAGAAAGCTTATCCTTAACCTATATTCCCACCGCTAAGATTAAAGATATTTATCCACAACTACAAGCTGGCGATATTATCGGTGTCGTGACTAATATCCTTGGTTTAGATACCACCCATACCGGTCTAGTTTATCGCTTTCCTGATGGCAAAATTGGCTTAATTCATGCCTCTCCTGCTGGTCAAGTTACCATTGCTAAAGACCTACAAAAATATATCAGTAAAGTGGACAAAGCCATCGGTATTTTTGTAGTTCGTCCCCTTGATCCAAGAAATAATTAACCCTGAATTGCTTTAGCTAGTTGAACGTGCAGTTTATGACTAGCTTTAAAAGCCATGTAATGAGCGGTGGGAATAGTTCCCAGTAAACTCAAATCACCAATTAAATCCAATAATTTATGTCTTGCTGGCTCATTATCAAAGCGTAAAGGAGGATTTAACCATTGATTTTGATCGCAGACTAAAGCATTTTCTAAACTGCCTCCTTTAATTAAACCAGCCTTTTGTAAATATTCAATTTGATCGGCAAAACCGAAAGTTCGGGCAGCTGCGATCGCATCTCGAAAACTTTCCTGATCAGGACTCCAACTATACCATTGATTACCGATCGGTTTATAAGTAAAATCGATGCCGTAGGTAAAACGTAATTCAGGAGAAGGAATCGCCGCCACAAAAGCATCTCCTTCGTACAACCAAATCGGTTGAGAAATAGTTAAATCTGATGGAGAAAAAGAGTTATCTAAACCAGCATTTTCGATCGCTTCTACCCAGATTTTGGCCGAACCATCAAGGAGGGGAATTTCCGCACCATCCACCTCAATGCGAGCATCCTCTACCCCCAAAGCGGTTAAGGCCGCTAATAAATGCTCAACGGTTCTAACCTTGGCTTCTCCTTGGACCAATTCCGTTGATAAAGTCGTTTGGTAAACCGAAGAAACTAGAGCGGGAATAATCGGTTGATTGGCTAGATCTCTGCGGACAAAATAACGTCCTTCTCCTGGATTTGCCCCACAGACGCGCACCCGTGTTATCTCCCCCGAATGCAGTCCAATTCCCGATAATTCAAATTGTTTAGCGATAGTAGAAACCATAATTATTAAGTAATAAAGCTTTTATCAGTGAACAGCAAAAATAACTAAATTCATCGATAACTGGTAACTGATAACTGATAACTGATAACTGATAACTGATAACTGATAACTGATAACTGATAACTGATTAGAATCGTTCCCCGATACCGAAATGGAGACGAGAACCACCATCGACATTAAAACCGTAGTCAACCCGAATTTGGCCGACGGGAGATTGTACCCGAACACCTAAACCGTAACCGAGACCGGTACCGGGTAAATCCCGGACAATCCCGGGTTGACCGGGGACATCGCCTTGGGAACCAATAGTAGTGCCGAAATCGACAAATAACGCCCCCCCGATAATAGCGACAATGGGAAAACGATATTCGGCCGTCGCTTGGAAATAACTGCGACCGCTACCCACTTCTCCCTCGGCGTAACCCCGTACAGAGTTACTACCCCCCACAATAAAAGCATCGTAGGGGGGTAAATCGCCTAATACTGTCCCTGCTTGCACATTAAAAGCGAGGGATTGCTGACCTTTAAAAATATCGGTTTCAAAGAGATTAAAGGAATTAATAAAGCGAACGGGGATAAAGTAACTGTAACTACCCCGAACACGAGTGCCGAAAATACTGCCAGAACCGACCGGAATAGTTTGTTCTAAACCTAGACGCAGGAAAGAACCACTGGTAGGCTGCAGGGGATTGTCGCGAAAATCCTGAATAGCGCCAATATTTAGGGAAAGTAGATCATCGATCCCAGAGGAACTAAAAGCCAGTTGTTGACTGCCAAAACCATTGAGAGGTGCAGACAGGGGGGAGATGTCACCACTGGCATTTTGCACCTGTACCTGTTGATAGTTAAAGCCTAGGGAAACCACCCATTTTGGTTTTGTAAACACATCAGGGGCCAAAGGACGAACAAAAGTAATACCGCCACCCGTCCGGACGATACGGGGACTATCATTATCGTTAAGCGTCCGAATTGAGGAATTTTCCCCATCATAAACTAGAGAAATCGACTGTCGCCGGAAAACGTTGACCGTGTAGGAAGTGCGGAAATTATCCTTGGCAATCCAAGGATCGGAAAAACTCAGATCAAATAACAATTCCCGTTCCCCTAACTGGACTTCCGCCCCTAAAGTTTGGTTATTGCCGCCAAAATTGCGCTGTTGATAGCTAACAGTCCCGAATAGGCCCGCATTCGAGCTAATACCACCCCCAGCGGCCAGGGAACCGGTATTACCTTCCACCACATCGACGTTAACGATCACCTCCCTTGGGTCGCTGCCGGGGGAAAAAGACAGACGCACATCCTCGAATAAACCGAGACCGAAAACACGCTGTAAATCCTGTTGGGCCGTATTGCGGTTAAAAATATCCCCCGCTTTTAGGCGCATTTCCCTAGTAATGATAAATTCTCTGGTTTTAGCCTTGACTGGTTCCTGTTCGACGTTAAAATAACGTACTTGAATTTTTTCGATTAAACCTTCGGAAATGACCAGAATCACCCGACCATCGGGAGTGACTTGCGGCGCACCGATCACCTGGGCTAGATCATAGCCGTTTTTGCTGTACCAGTCATTGATTTTTTTTACCCCCGCCTGTAATTCCCGCAAATTCAGGGTTTTGCCGTATTGACTGGCGAAAATTTCCTCGACCACCCCGGCAGGTAAAATCGATTTGTCCACGGTTTCTGGGGCAATTTGAATCTGTACGCCCTGAAAAACGGGGTTAGGTTGCACCTCGAAGGTGACTCGCACCCCTAGGGGCGTATCTTGGGGAACTGCCCGCACATCGGCAAAAAAGCCCGTGGCAAAAACGGCGTTAATATCTTCTTGTAGTTGCGATCGAGTCGCGCTTCGTCCGGGTCGGGTACGAATGGTATTGTAAACTAGATTTTCTAATTCTCGATCAGCCCCCTGTACTACCACTTCAGCCACCAAGACCCGCGACTCCTCGGCCTGCGCTGGTGGGGGTGTGGTCGGGGTTTCCGGCGGCGGTAGCACGGGTGGAGTAGTTTCTCCCGTCGCGGGAGGAGACTGTACTAGCTGCTCGACCCGGGGAAAAACCGTCTCTGGGGGTTCTTCTTCGGCCATTACCGTCCCGTGAAATAATCCGAAAATAGCCAGCAGCAAGGCCAGCGAGGAATATCGCCTCGAAAAATTGAGATTTTTAAGCACTTCCACACACCCAGTAACACCATTATGGTTTTGTTTGTTTTCTCTGCCCGAGAAATTTAACGAACGTTAAAACTCTAGCAGATCGCTTACTCTCAGTAAATCCCAGCTTGACCGGTGACTAAAGAGACTCTGCATCAGGTCTGACATTGGCCAACCCTGATGCCTTAAGTTTTTATCTTGCCATATCTTAGCTTTTTCTGGTTTGGCTCTATCTCAATTCACCCTCTAGGATTATTGCCGCCTCGGTTTTGCACAATTAATTACATATCTTCCTAACTCATCAAAATTAAAAACAATTTAAGTTTATCCTCGTGGGAATCCCTCACCTTTTTACGCCAGCGCCGACGTTAAAGTCTCTTTTGTAATAACTGTACCAGCTGCGAGATCTGTGGGCGATTGAACATTTCCAGCAGGGTACTAGCTACCAATTCCGGTTCCAGGGTAATCAGGATTTGTGGTAATTTAGCGGTGGCTAATAACTGCAATTCTTGACTGACGGTGATTTCTTCCCCGCGACCCCATTCTAATAAATCATTAGCTTGTTTTAATTCTTTAATAATAACCGGGGCGAGAGTACGATAGGAATGTTTGGGGTTAGCCAAGGCTGATTGGGCATTTTTAACTAAATATTGTCATTTTTGCTGTTCTGAAGCCAATTGAAGAGATAAAGTTAATTTTTGTAATTGCTGACGGGAAGCACTGGTTTCTTCCTGTTTGAACAGTTGTAACATCTGTTTGAGTATATCTCTGACGCGGATGGAGATAGTAGATTTTCCTTGGCCGAGAAGCTCCTTAAGATGGGCCTGTAATTCGGCAAAAGTCGGCTCACCTTTTTTAACGATAGCGTTACCTTCCTCGGCTTGCAAACCTAAGGGACTCTGCAGCTTATTGATCAATATCTGAAGCAGATCATAACCCTTGAGGAACAAAGATTCTAATTTTTGATCGACTTGTAGGGGATTTTCTTTCAGTATTTTGAAAGCATCCTCAAGACGGTGAGCAGTTTTTTGGATACTGCTATAACCTAACATGGCCGCCCCCCCCTTGATGGAATGGGCGGCACGAAACATCTCGTTAATCTTTTCAGTGTCGTTCACGAGATTGCCTAAGTCTAAAATCCCCTGCTCCAAAGTTTGGAGGTGTTCTTTTGCTTCTTCGATGAATATACCGAGAATTTTCCGAGCGTTAGCGTAGTCCAAGGTCTTATCCCCCTTATCAAGATGCTGTCCAATCCTAGATTGCCCAGTTTTTCAGGAAATATATCAGTTATTAGGCAATGGCTAGGAAAACTAGCCCAGACGGACACAAGCTAAGTTCAAAAGCCTGCCCACAAAAGTTCTCAGCTTCTCTTGCTCAAAATAGCTCTAGCAACGGCAGGCAAAAAGCTAAGGAAAGAATCGGGGATGGGAGCCAGCTGACTAGAAATTATTATTGCTCCGTGGCAGCTAGTCAACAACTGAGGGAATTAGAGTTAGATGGACTGATTCACTGAGAAGTTTATTCAGAAATTCCTCCCAAAGTTGAATACTCTTCAACCGCTTTCGCAGAAACCCTGAAACCGATTATTCTGCCAATGCACCAATTAGGAATTGAGAAAAATACCGGACTTTAAGGTTTTAAATTTCCTCCTCGAATAAACCAAGTAATTGTGGCACTGGTAAAAGCAGTGATAGCGACAATAGCTATTTGGTTCCAGTTTTTTAATTCCCCAACTTTCTCGATTAAATCGGGAATTTTTTGGGTTAATACTGCTTGGGATTGAATTGTTCCTTCAATTTTAGCCGTGATAATTTTGACTTCCGTGATTTCTTTCTGTAGGTTAATAAATTGCTGGTTATTTTCTTCTCTCAGGGTTTCTAGTTGTTGGCGATTATCTTCCTTTAGCGCATCAATTTGCTCGCGGGTTTCTTCTCGCAGGGAACTTATTTGCTCGCGGGTTTCTTCTCGCAGGGAACTTATTTGCTCGCGGGTTTCTTCTCGCAGGGAACTTATCTGCTCGCGGGTTTCTTCTCGCAGAGAAATCATTTGCTCGCAGGTGTCTTCTCGCAGGGAACTTATCTGCTCGCGGGTGTCTTCTCGCAGAGAAATCATTTGCTCGCGGTTTTCCTGTCGCATTGCCGAGAGTAAGTCTTTCAATTCTTGAATATCATTGCTAGTAACAGTAGTCATACAATTAACCCCAAGAGAATCTATTTAACCGGCACTCTTTAATTTTATTATACTTCACCTATGCTAAAAAGGTCAAATTCATCAAATTTAATTACCTCGGAGTCAGGATAACGAGTATCAAAACGATAACTGCTCACGGTTCCTTTTTCTGTATCTAAAATGCTAAAAACCGTTACATCATTACTGGCAATATAGGGTAAAGGTTGATTAACCCAATCTACTAGAGGAGCAATATTCGGGATAATTGCTTCTAATCCATTGGGATTACTGATCGCCGCATAATTTCTATCGAGAGGGACAGGACGTTTTTTATCACCTAAATAAGCACCATAACTATTACCAACATTAGAAGATTCGAGAAAATTCATACCGTTAGGACTAAGAAAACGATTCCATAAATGAGAATGACCATAAAAAACCAAATTAACCTTGGCTGATTCTAATAAAGGAATTAGATCACGAATAATATAATCATTTTCTTGGGGATAATCATAACGTACTGATCTAACTTTTCCCGTGGCATCCCGTTGAATTGTCGGCACGGGATCGGTGTAGGGTGGAACGATATTGACCCCTAGGGTATGGGGAGGATGATGAAACATAACTACTTTATATTTAGCTTCTTGAAATTCTCGACTATTTAACTCTTTTTCTAACCATTGATATTGAGGACTACCCTGAGCAATTGGCTCAAAAATATGCTGACCATAACCCCAGCGATCGGGTCTCTCTAAATCTCTTTGATTTTCGTAATATCTTCCCCTTGCACTGGGTTCTAAATTGGGATTTCTCCAGATATTAGTAACATATAAAACTACTAAACGAATATCGCCAAAGGTCAGAGAATAATATTTATTTTGAGGCAAAGAAAAAATTTCTTCGTAGGTTTCTGTGTTGAAAGTATTATTTTTTAACCAGTTTTCATTAATTGCTGCTGTATCCTCTGCTAGTTGTTTAGCGATAAACTGAGGAATAGCATCTTCAAACTGTTCATTTAAACCTGTAGAATTAGAAAATCTGCCCATAACTTCATGATTACCAATAGCAGGAAATAAGGGCGCATTTTGAATAATTTCTCCCCCTTTATAAATAGTCTGAATACCATTCTTTGTAAGAGTATAATTAGCTTTTCCTTGTAAACAGGGAAAGAATGCCCCACCGCGACTATCATCAAACCATTCGGAAGCTCGATCGGGTATATTAACTAAATCTCCCGCTAAAAAAACTGCATCTACCTGTCCAATAGTTTCGCTAACTTTTTGCAAATTAGCGGCAGTCATCGGCATTAATTGATGATCGGAAGTGAGCAGAATTTTGAGATTAGTTCCTTTTTTTGGTCTTGGGCTAAGGGTATAAATATCACTTCTAATCGCTGTATTTTCCTGAAAACTGGTGACTTGATAGGGAATCCTTTCCCCTGGCTTTAAATCAGTAATTTCGGCCTGATGTCGCCAGATTTCTCGCTCGGTTAAAGATGGATAAGCTTCAATAGTTCTCGATTGAGCATCTTCTCTAACTCTAGTTAATTTGCTAGTGCGAGCGCAGGCAATTTTCTCTAGTTTTTCCCCGTAGCGCACCTGATGACGAGTGCCAAAAAATTCCGTAAACCAAACCACTTGTACTGATGTTTCGGTGGGTAATTGTAAAAAAGGTTCGCTTAAAAGTTGATTCTTGTTCATTGTCGCTAAAAGATAACTAATTATAATTAAAAAAAGCTGGGTTAATATAACAGCCAGCTTTTGAGATGCTCAAGTCAAAGAGGACTAACAAAACTGTTAACCCATCTTAGGGTAATTTTAGTGACAGACTCCCGTGAAAGAATCACCACCATGCTTAACTTTAATGGTGCGAAAATTGTTTTCTAGGGTAAAACTAACCGGTGTTCCTGCTTGACTTTTTCCGCTAAAAGTATTTCTACCTTGGTAGGTAGTGACAGCTAATCCTACCGGCTGCATTTCTGGGGGAGTTGCGGCAGCAAAATTATCAATCGTTACGGTGTTATCGTCTTTGTTAACTACCAAAATTTGCCCTTCCACCACATCACTAACCGGAGAAACCATTGTCAGTGTCACCGGTTCTTTTTTGTTGATCGAGTCGTCATCAATTTCAGAAGTATAAACATAGAGTTTGACTCCTTGGGCGGTTTTGCCAGTTGCTGTACAGATGATACCATCTCCTAGACTAGACATTTGGGCGATTGTCGGCTGAATTAAGACGCTAGGGACACCGATCAGGGTGACAGTGGCTAAAAGAGCGGTTTTAGTCAGATTTTTAAGCATGAATTTCTCGGTGCAAGTGAACTTCTCTTAGGTTTTTAGCACATTACCTGTGCCACGAGAAATCAAGATAACACAAAAATTGGCTAGAAATTTTGATCAAGTGTTGAGTGAGATTCTTGGCTTTTACTGCCATTAAATCGACAAAATAGCCAGAAAATTCTTCTTAAATTCTCCTACTAACTGGCAATAACTAGCAGATTCCCTATTTGATCGGCTAATGTAAAACCTTAGACTCTAACTGCTGCTGTTGCCAGAGATTTTGATAGACTCCGGGGACTGTGATTAACTCCTCGTGGGTTCCCATCTGGACAATTTCTCCGCGATCCATGACAAAAATGCGATCGGCAGTGGCAGCGGCCGATAATTGATGGGAGATAAAAATCACGGTTTTTTGGCTTTCTTGGGCGAGATTTTCCAAAATAGCCGTGGCCGTTTGATTATCGACGCTAGATAGGGCATCATCAAGGATTAAAATCGGTGCTTGGATGGCTAAAGCGCGCGCTAAAGAGGCCCGTTGACGTTGACCACCAGAAAGAGTAATTCCACGTTCTCCCACTAAAGTCCCGTATTTTTGCGGGAAATTCTCGATTTCCTCCTGAATTCTCGCTTGTTTGGCCGCCGATTCCACTGCCGAAAAATTCAGCAGCGGATCGCCATAACGGATATTATCTTCAATGGTGGTACTAAATAAAAAACTTTCTTGGGGAACATAAGCGATCGCTTTTCGCAGCTCTTCAAGAGCAATTTGAGTGACATCTTGATCATCAATAAATAACTGTCCCTCAGCAATATTCAAAAGACGGGGAACAGCGTTAGCAAGGGTAGATTTTCCCGACCCGATCGCACCGACGACCGCTACCGTTTCCCCCGGGTTAATGGTAAAAGAAAGAGATTTTAAGGCTGGTTCCTTAGCATCAGGATAGAAAAAAGTCAAGGCTTTGGCGGTAATTTTTCCTTGAATATTTTTTAGGTGAATACAATCGGCATTGTCTTTAATTTTAGCCTCAGCTAACAGGATAGTTTCTAGGCGATCAATACTCACTTCTCCCTGTTGGTAGGCCGTAATAGTGAAACCTAATAAAGCAGTAGGAAAAACTAATCTTTCCGCCAAAATTAACAGAGCAATAAAGTCCCCAATGGTGATATTACCCGCTATAATTTGTCTAGTACCTAGGGCAAGCAAGGTTAATAAACTTACATAGGCTAAAGCTTCAATCAGGGGAAAAAGAAAATTACGAGTCTGGACTAAATCTAAATTAGCCTGTAGTAATTCACGATTTCTTTGCTTAAATGCTAGGCGCTCGTTACCTTCTTGGGCATAGATTTTAATCAGAGTTATACCACTCATATCCTCTTGAATTAAATCGCTTAGATGCGAGAGTTTTTCTTGTACTTTTTGCTGTTGCCGCTGCAGACGACCACTAAATAACTGCACAGCAATTAACATCAAAGGATAGACAGAAATGGCGGCGACTGAAAGGGGAATATGAATCGCTAACATCACGGGTAAAGTTAACCCATAGGCAAAAAAAGTATTAGCCAAACTGAGCAAAGCAAAACCCACCAGACGACGCACATTATCTACATCGCTAGTGGCACGGTTGATTAAATCTCCTGAAGTTTGTCGAGAAAAATAAGCAGGTTCAAGGGTTAATAAATGCTGAAATATTTTTTGTTTAAGATCGAACTCTACCTGACGGCCGATCCCGAATAATAACACTCTGGAAATCATGCGGATAAACCACATAATCGAGGCTAAAGCGACAATGACAATCACATAGTAAATGATTTTTTGGAAATCAAAGGATTTACTCAAATCATCGATGCTATCCCGGATTAAAAGCGGTATATAAACACCCAAAAGATTAACAATAAGCAGAGTAACTACCCCCCCAGTGACTATTTGCCAATAGGGACGTAGATAATTTGCTAGTTTTTTAATGCGAGAATAAGCCATATTCAGTTATCAGTTATCAGTTATCAGTTATCAGTTATCAGTTATCAGTTAGCAGTTATCAGTTAGCAGTTATCAGTGAGCAGTTATCAGTGAGCAGTTATCAGTTAAGTAGCTGGTTATAATTAAACTAAAAATGGATTTTAGGCTCGATCCCCCCTGCCCCCCTTAATAAGGGGCGTGCCGATAGGCGGGGGGATCTAAAAACTTTTAACACCTACCTACTTATCAGTTATCAGTGAGCAGTTATCAGTGAGCAGTTATCAGTTATCAGTTAGAACAGGGAACGGGGAAAAGGGGGAATAGCGACCCAAGATTTTATTTTTTCTCCTTGTCCTGATTTGGTGGCGGTTTAACATTAGAACCACCCTGGGGCGGTTTACCGGGGGGTTTATCAATTTTAGCTTGATAGCCGTCGTTTTTCTGAACCCGTCGTTCTTGTTTTTCGGACATTTAAGTTACCTCTGTTTGATGCTGCCAAAATTCAATCAGCTAAGACGTATTTAAACCGCTTATTCTTAGATTAGCCGAATCTCCCCCAATCCCTTTACTGTTGCAAGAACGTAGGTTGGGTTGAAGCATGAAACCCAACGCCCGCGACGTAATAACTTCTGCTGCTGTTAAGTAGGAGAGATTTACAAATATGAGATGCACCCACCAGTAATCAGTGAACTGCAAACTCAAATCTGATAACTGATTCAAGATAGCTAAAAACCCCCATCGCCTCACCATGCGTTTCCGACAAATTTTTATGCTTTTATTACATGACTGGCAATATTTTGTAACAATCTATACTATCTTTCCCGTTGAAGACTGTAAATTTAAGTTAATTGCTTCGGTAATAACCCTGAAATAAAGTGATCTTTCTAGCTCAGATGACTAAAAACCGCCCCTATCTATCGACTCCTCAAAACTGTTATGCTTCTGGGAAAAATCTCTTAAACAAAAACTATTGCTAAATCTCTCTAGATGGAGAAGCAAAAGCGATCGAGAGATAAAAATAGTCAAAGCCTCCTTACTGAATCAACAGTTACTTTGAACAAATTTTCTCGGTTATCACCGCAGTCAGTTAGGGGAAGTAATGAGAATTTTTCACCGTTTCATCACCTTTGTTTAGTTTCTAATCACGATTTTTTAGTCCATGAGTAAACTTTCCAGACGTAGATTTATCTTCACTGCCGGGGCAACTGCCGTAGGAACAGCAATTCTCCACGGTTGCGCCACTCCCAATAATACCGCGACCAGTCCCTCCCCCGCCGGCAGTCCTGCCGCTTCCCCCGTTGCCGGTGGAGAAACCCCCGAAGTCACCACCGCTAAACTAGGTTTTATTGCCCTCACCGACGCTGCCCCCTTAATTATCGCCAAAGAAAAAGGTTTATTCGCTAAACACGGGATGCCGGATGTGCAAGTGATGAAACAAGCCTCTTGGGCTGCAACCCGGGATAACCTGGAATTAGGTTCGGCGGGTAACGGTATTGATGGGGCGCATATTTTATCCCCCATACCCTACCTAATGACCTTGGGCAAAATCACCAAACAGCCCGTACCAATGTATATTCTGGCGCGTTTGAATACCAACGGTCAAGCGATTTCCATTTCTAACGAATACATGGATCTAAAAGTTGCCCTCGATAGCGGTGTACTGAAAGAATCCTTCGCTAAAGCTAAATCTGCGGGCAAAGAAGTTAAAGCCGCCGTCACTTTCCCCGGTGGTACTCACGATCTCTGGATGCGCTACTGGTTAGCCGCCGGCGGCATCGATCCGAATAAAGACCTATCCCTAATTGTTGTTCCTCCGCCACAAATGGTGGCCAACATGAAAGTCGGCACGATGCAAGCTTTCTGTGTGGGGGAACCTTGGAATGCCCAATTAGTTAACAAAAAACTCGGTTACACTGCCCTGATCACCGGAGAATTCTGGAAGGATCATCCTGAAAAAGCCTTCGCTTTACGCGCCGATTGGGTGGATAAAAATCCCAAAGCGGCAAAAGCTTTAACCATGGCTGTTCTGGAGGCGCAACAATGGTGCAACGATCCAGCTAATGTTAAGGAAATGTGCGAGATTATTTCAGGACGGGAATGGCTGAAAATTGACCCCGCCGATATCTTGGGCAGAATGCAGGGTAATATCGATTTCGGTGATGGTCGCAAAATCGAAAATAGCCCCGTAGCCATGAAATTCTGGGCTGATAACGCTTCCTATCCCTATAAGAGTCATGATACTTGGTTTGTGACTGAAGACATCCGTTGGGGCTATATTCCCGCCGATACAGACATCAAAGCTTTAGTCGATAAAGTTAACCGTGAGGACATCTGGAGGGAAGCGGCTAAAGCCCTCAATGTTCCCGCCGACCAAATTCCCGCTACCCCTTCCCGCGGCGTGGAAACTTTCTTTGATGGCGTGAAATTTGACCCCGAAAATCCCACCGCTTACCTGAAATCTCTCAAGATTAAAAAGGTTTAAATCAGTGAGCAGTGATCACTGATAACTGCTCACTGATAACTGATAACTGATAACTGATAACTGATAACTGATTATGGCTGTTTCTATTTCTCGTCGTTCTCAAGGTCAGAAATGGGTAAAAGACCTGCAAAAAAAATTACCCAAACTAGCAACTTCGGCTATTGCTTTATTAATTTTTCTCCTCATCTGGCAAATACTCTGTTTTAGTCCCGATGCCCCCCTTCCTAGTCCCACCAAAGTTGTTAGCGATACCTGGGAATTAATTATTGATCCCTTTTTCAATAATGGGGGTACGGATGTGGGGTTATTCTGGCAAATTTTCGCTAGTTTACAACGGGTAGCCGTCGGTTTTACCCTTGCCGCTATTGTTGGCATCGCTGCGGGTATTTTAATCTAGCTTGGCTACCCATCTCCCTAGCGGCTTTTCGTAATAACGAACCTAGTGCCATATTTGTAATTTTTATTACAGCAATTTGGCCAATTATTATTAACACAGCCGTGGGAGTACAACAGGTTCCCCAAGACTATAAAAACGTCTCTAGAGTGCTAAAATTATCCAAAGTTGAATACTTTTTTAACATTCTTTTTCCAGCTACTGTTCCCTACGTTTTCACCGGATTAAGAATCGGTATCGGTTTATCTTGGTTGGCGATTGTAGCGGCAGAAATGCTGATCGGTGGCGTGGGAATTGGCTTCTTTATCTGGGATGCTTGGAATAGTTCCATGATCAGTGAAATTATCCTCGCTCTGATTTATGTGGGTATTGTTGGTTTCCTACTCGATCGCCTCATGGCCTACATCGCTAAATTAGTTGTACCCGAAGAAAATAAATAAGTTTAATTGTTACAAGTAAATAAAAGTGGGTGAGGTTCAAAACTAAATTATTAGCCACCCAACCCACCTCACCCCCGATAACAAGGGCCGAATCTAAAACCTAATTTGTTAAGCTAAAAGCTTTGATCTACCTAGTTTCTAACCTTCTTGTTAGATAGGAGAATTGCCAGATTCTTTCTTTTGCCTCTTGCCTGTTGCCTCTTGCCTTCAGAAGCTGATAACTGATAACTAATAACTAATAACTGATAACTGAAAATGTCTGCATTTATTGAAGTCGATCACATTGATAAGGTTTTCCCTCTCCCCGATGGCCGTCAATATATTGCCCTGAAAAATATCGATCTCAGCGTTACTAAAGGGGAATTTATCTCTTTAATCGGTCACTCCGGTTGTGGGAAATCCACCCTCTTAAATATGGTCGCCGGACTCGATCGCCCCACGGTGGGAGGGGTGATTTTAGAGGGAAGAGAAATTAAAGGCCCCGGCCCCGATCGCATGGTGGTCTTCCAGAATTATTCTCTGCTGCCTTGGTTAACCGTCCGGGAAAATATCGCCCTAGGAGTTAACCGTGTCCTGCGTCATCTGCCGGCTGCTGAACGCAAAAGTGTCATCGAACATAGTATCGATATGGTACACCTGCGCCATGCCGCCAACAAACGACCGGGAGAATTATCGGGAGGCATGAAACAACGGGTAGCGATCGCCCGCGCCCTAGCCCTACGGCCAAAAGTCCTGCTACTTGATGAACCCTTTGGGGCGCTGGATGCGTTAACCAGAGGCAATTTACAGGAACGTTTGATGGAAATCGTCGAGGAAAGCCACGTTACCTGTATCATGGTCACGCATGATGTGGATGAGGCCCTATTACTATCCGATCGAGTGGTGATGTTAACCACTGGTCCAGAGGCCCATATCGGTCAGATTCTCGATGTTCCCATTCCCCGGCCCCGGCATCGTTTAGAAGTAGTTAACCATCCCAGTTACTACTCCCTCCGTAACGAGATCGTTTATTTCCTCAACCAACAGAAGCGATCGAAGAAAGTCGGTCAACCCACCGGACCGGTGACGGTGATCGGCCAAGCTACCAGACTGAAAACCAATCCTACCATCGGTTTTATCCCCCTCACCGATTGCGCCCCGATTATTATCGCCAAAGAGAAAGGTTTCTTCGCCGAGGAAGGATTAGAGGATGTTGTCCTGCAACGGGAACCCAACTGGAAAGCGATCGCCCAAGGGGTAGCTACCGGTCGTCTCGATGCGGCCCAGATGGTGGCGGGAATGCCCCTCAGCATGACCATTGGGGCCGGCAATAAGCCCTCTGTCCCCGTGATTAGCGCTTTGGTACTCAGTCGCAACGGTAACGCCATCACCCTCAGCAATAAATACAGGGAATTGGGGGTAGAAAAACTGGAGGACTTGAAGGATGCCCTCCTGCAAAGTCCCGATAAAATCGCCACTTTCGGCATGGTTCACCCCGCCTCCATGCACAATCTGCTGTTACGCTACTGGTTAGCTAGTGGCGACATCGATCCCGATAGTGATGTCAATTTAACCGTAATTCCGCCGCCTCAGATGGTTTCCCTACTAAAAGCGGGTAAGATCGACGGTTATTGTGTGGGGGAACCCTGGAACTCCTACGCCGTTCAGGAAAAATTAGGCTTCGTTATCGCCACCGATCTCGATATTTGGCCCGGACACCAGGAAAAAGTTCTCGGGGTCAGGGAAACTTGGGCGGCGAAACATCCCGAAACCCATATCGCCATGGTGAAAGCTTTAATTAAAGCCTGTGAATACTGCGATGATCGGCGTAATCGAGAAGAAATCGTTAATATTCTCAGTCAGCCCCAGTATGTGGGCGTGGATAGCGCGATTATTCGGCCCGGGTTCCTCGATGGTTACGATCGCGGTTTAGGAACTGCCCCCGAACCCCTATTCCGATTTAATCAGTTTTACGTCGATCAAGCTAACTGTCCGGGCCGCAGTGAGGCCCTATGGACCCTAACTCAGCTTGCTCGTTGGGGTTACGCGCCTTTCCCCCGCAACTGGGTGGAAGTGATTGAACGCGTCCGTCGTCCCGATCTGTTTGGTGAAGCTTGCCGGTCTCTGGGCCTTCCCGATTTGGAACCCAATCGCCACAGTTTTGCCCTCTTTGACCGTCTTATTTTCAATCCCGACGATCCGATCGGCTATCTGGAACGTTTCTCGATCCGTCGCGATTATCGCGTCTCAGAAGTTCTCCTCGATGATCCCGTCGCTAATTAAGGTTGGCTGAATAAATCTAAAAACCTTGTTGGGTAAAACTTTTAGACTTTTTGGCAATCAAAAAGTACGAGATATGGGAGTGATCGGGGGGAAAATTCCGGGACTTTTTCCCTGAAAATTAGGTAATTGACCAGATGAAAATCTCTAAAACCCCACACCCCACACCCCACACCCCACACCCCACACCCCACGAAAAACTTTTTCAGCAGACCCGAATTAATAGTTGTGGTGGGCTTTGCCCACCTTAAAATAAATCTAGGACGAATTATGCAAACTTTTACCGATAAGACCGTGAATTCCAGCACCACCACCCAGCCTTTTTTATTAGTTAGTAATGTTGCCAAAGAATACCCCTCCCCCGAAGGGGTTTACACCGTTTTAGACGGTGTGGAGCTGCAAGTTAATGAGGGGGAATTTGTCTGCATTATCGGTCACTCCGGCTGCGGTAAATCCACCCTTTTAAATATGGTGGCGGGGTTTTCTTCTCCTAGTCGTGGGCAAGTGCTGCTACAGGATAAAGAGGTTAAGGAACCGGGGCCAGACCGGATGATGGTATTCCAAAATTATTCGCTTTTGCCCTGGAAAACTGCCTTTGAGAACGTTTATATCGGGGTTAATTCCGTTTATCCCGAAAAATCTCAGGCTGAGAAGGTGAAGATTGTGGAAGAAAATCTATCCTTAGTGGGATTGACAGAGGCAGCCCAGAAAAAACCCCCCCAATTATCGGGAGGCATGAAACAACGGGTAGCGATCGCCCGCGCCCTGGCCATTCGTCCCCAAGTCCTCATCCTCGATGAACCCTTTGGGGCCTTAGATGCGATCACTAAAGAGGAATTACAGGAAGAATTGCTGAAAATCTGGCAAGAACACCAGTTAACCGTGTTGATGATTACCCACGATATCGATGAGGCTTTGTTCTTGTGCGATCGCTTGGTGATGATGACCAACGGCCCGAGCGCTAAAATCGGTGAGGTGTTAAAGATGCCTTTTGCCCGTCCCCGGGTTCGTTCCCAAATTACCGAGGACCCCCGTTACTACGAACTCCGCAATGAAGCTCTCGATTTCCTCTACAATCGTTTTGCCCATTCGGAGGATCCCAACGAGGATGCCCCCGAACAACCCCGCACAGAAAATCTCGTGGGTAAAATTGTTACTACTATTGGTGGCATAGCTTTACTCGCTTTTGTCGGTTTTAGTCTAATACAAATGTTCACTAGCAAGACTCCCAATACTGCTAATCCCCCTACCATCGAGGACCCCAAATAAGTAACAGTTATCAGTTATCAGTTATCAGTTATCAATGATTAAGGTGTTCAAAGACCGATTTATCACCTATATCATTGGGTAGAGGTTGGCTTAATTTTCTCAGAGCAAAGATAACGAATAAAGTCGCCCAGAGAATTAATAGACCCTTCTCCCAATTTAAGGGCAATATCCCCAAAAGATGACCGAGTAAAAGGGTGGGAACTAGAGGGGTTAAAAGCTTGGTTTCTAGACGATTAAAACAAAAAGCTTCTTTGAAATAAATCCCCGTGAGACTAGCAAAAATAAAGCCCACACCAAATAAACTCACCGGGTGGTTATAGACAAATTCTAGGGGAGAAAGGTGATAATAAAGGCTGAAAATCAGGGAAGTAATCGCCCCGATTAGCCAAAAAACTTGCAGGAGACGATGGAGGGGAATTAAATATATATGGATAGTCAATAAACTGATGCCTAACCCCAGACAAAAACCAATGTATAAAAGGTTGGTCAGGGGCAATAATTGCGGTCGGGTGAGAACTATAATTGTAGCGACAGCGAAACTAAAAGCCGCTAAATTTAACCCCAGACGGTAGAGACGCACCCCTAGGCGATCGCTATCGGTAATCGTAAACTCTCCGAATTGACCTTGATAAACTCGATCGACAGCAGGGGAAGTCATAATGCTCTAAAGAAAAAGGGAAGCTTAGAAAAGATCGACTACAAATTATCTTAAGCTTAAATTATGCCAGTAGCCTCACTTCTCCCTCCTCTCGGCTGACTAATTGCGAGTTAGGATCAAGGTTACATTTCCTTTAGATTTTTAAGCCATGTCGTTGAACCAAGAATCCCTCGCTTTTAGCCATGGGAGGGTCAAGAACTCAACTAGCGAAATTTTGATCCTGGGCGGTGGTATCATCGGATTAGCGATCGCCGTCGATTTGCAATTGCGCGGGGCAAAAGTTACCCTCCTAGTTCGAGATCTAGCTCAGGCCGCTAGTCGTGCGGCTGCGGGAATGTTGGCCCCCCATGCGGAAGGGATTCCCCCGAGTCCGTTTCTCGATCTTTGTCTGCGATCGCGCTGGCTATATCCAGAATGGAGCCGCAAAATCGAGGATTTAACGGGGATAAATAGCGGTTACTATCCCTGTGGTATTCTTGCTCCCATTTACGAGCTAGATCAGCCTATTGCTGCCAATACAGCTAATAAAATTTGGTTAGACAGCAATGCAGTTCACCTCTACCAACCCGGACTAGGTAAAGATGTGATCGGTGGTTGGTGGTATCCCGACGATGGACAAGTGGACAATCGGCAGCTAGTGACTGCGCTGCAACAAGCGGCCGAAAATTTAGGGGTAGAAATTCGCCAAGGGGTAGAAGTCCACGCCGTACAACAAAAGCAGGGAAAAGTCAAGAGTATTTATACCTCAATTGGGGAATTAGAAGCAAAAATTTATATTTTAGCGACGGGATCTTGGGCCAGTCAACTATTACCCCTCCCTATCCATCCCGTCAAAGGTCAAATGGCCGCGGTAAAAATGCCCCCTAACCAGACCTTAACTAGGGTTTTATTCGGTCCCCAAACCTATCTGGTTCCCCGTCGCAATGGTCGTTTAATTATCGGGGCCACTTCCGAAACAGTGGCCTGGCAAACGGGTAATACACCCCAAGGACTACAAACCCTTTTTGCGCGTGCTACCCGTCTCTATCCCCCTTTAGCTGACTGGGAAATCGAGGAAATGTGGTGGGGATTCCGTCCGGGTACAGCCGATGAATTACCCATTTTAGGCCGCAGTAGCTGTGATAACCTGATTTTAGCCACCGGTCACTATCGTAATGGCATTTTACTAGCTCCTGTCACTGCTTCCTTAATCGCTGACCTGGTGATTAATGACAAAGTTAATCCCATTTTGACCCATTTTCGCTGCGATCGCTTTAATCAACCATCACCCGTTACTATTCCACCTATGTCCTTAACCATTATTGAGAATAAACCCCAAGCGCTTTTATCGCCCCAGAATGATCGCCTCACCATTGCTGGGAAAACCTTTCACTCCCGCTTGATGACTGGGACTGGCAAATATGCCAATCTGACAACTATGCAGGAAAGTATTAGTGCCAGTGAATGTCAGATTGTCACCGTTGCCGTTAGACGAGTACAAACGAACGCTCCCGGTCATGAGGGATTAGCAGAGGCGATCGATTGGTCAAAAATCTGGATGTTACCCAACACTGCTGGTTGTCAAACGGCCGAAGAAGCGATTCGGGTGGCCCGTTTAGGGCGAGAAATGGCCAAATTATTGGGACAGGAAGACAATAACTTTATTAAACTCGAAGTTATTCCCGATCCTAAATATTTATTACCCGATCCGATCGGAACTTTGCAAGCGGCCGAACAATTAGTTAAAGAAGGTTTTGCCGTACTGCCCTATATTAACGCCGATCCTCTCTTAGCCAAACGTTTGGAGGAAGCTGGCTGCGCCACGGTTATGCCCCTAGGATCGCCGATTGGGTCGGGACAGGGGCTGAAAAATGAGGCAAATATCGCAATTATCATCGAATCCGCCAAAATTCCCGTGGTGGTAGATGCCGGGATCGGTACACCCTCAGAAGCAGCCCGGGCCATGGAAATGGGGGCCGATGCTTTATTAATTAACAGTGCGATCGCTATGGCGGCCAATCCGGCTATGATGGCCCAGGCCATGGCAATGGCGGCAAAAGCGGGACGTTTAGCCTATTTAGCGGGAAGAATGCCGATTAAGTCCTATGCCAGTCCTAGTTCCCCCCTGACGGGAACGATCGCCTAACCGATTAAGCTAGGAATGGGCTGTTTTCAGCGATTAGAGCCAGCAAAAATCTCTATGACTACAGACAATCAAACTGAGTATGTTGCCGCTTTAACTGATTTACACCGCGGACTTGACCGTAAAGGGCCTGGCGACTCTGACTTCTCCCTAAAAATTTTGAGTAATCTCTCTATTTTGCCCCTCAAGCCGCGAATTGCCGATCTAGGATGTGGAAGTGGTGCTAGTGCTTTACTGCTGGCACAATACTACCAAAGCCATGTCATGGCAGTGGATTCCTCATCGGTTTTTATCGACGAACTCAAAACCCGAGCAAAACAGCTTGGTCTTGAGCATTTAATCATTCCAATTCATGGTGACATGGCTAAACTTGATTGGTCAGTGGGTTCAGTTGATCTACTTTGGTCTGAGGGGGCTGCTTATAATCTTGGGTTTGAGCAGGCCCTTAAAATCTGGCGACCGCTTGTTTCTAACAACGGGATTGCCGTCATCTCGGAGATGAGTTGGTTTACTAATGAGCTGCCAGAGCCGGCTGTGGCCTATTGGCAAAACGCCTATCCTATGATGGGTAATGAGTTTGAGAATATCGTTCGGGCTAATAGGTCTGGTTTTAAGGTACTTTCTACCCAGAGGCTGCCCAGTCAGGTTTGGTGGCTAAATTATTATCAACCTCTCCGTGAGCGAATCGGGCAGCTGGAAATCAGCCCAAGTAGCTCATCGGTTATTCGTGAAACTGAAGAAGAGATGAAACTTTTTGAGAAATTCAGCAACTTCTATGGTTATACCTTTTATGTTCTGCAAGCGGCCTAGAAAAAAAGCCGTCCAATTTATGATCAGCTTTGTTTCGCAGTAATTCCTATCGTTAGGTACAAAATCGACGGGAAAGCCACAACCTGAAGCAATTGCGCAAACAACAGATTAGAATCATCGAAACCCGTTAAAATAGGGGAGATTTGACCATCTCCCCCCACACCACAGATCAATAAATCCCACAATTAACGCACTTCAAACAAACGATTATCCGGTAAATTACTAATCGCTCGCTGGAGACTATTCAAGGATCTATTGTAATCGACGATCGCCTGTAGATAACGGCTTCTGGCATCGGTTAAATCCCGTTGGGAGTTGATCACATCCGTTTGGGTTCCCACACCCGCCTGAAAGCGTAAACGGGCTAATCGCAGACTTTCCGTGGCGGATTCAATGCTTTTTTGCGAAGTTTTGATGTTTTCTTGGTTAGAAATCAAACTATAGTAGGATTCCTCCACCTGAAGGCGAATTTCATTGCGACGGAGGGAGAATTCCGTATCGGCGCGATCAATATTTCTTTCCGCTTGACGAGCGCGAGCAAAAGCACGACCACCATCAAAAAAAGTCCAACGAATCCGGCCACCGACGCTAAAACCATCGCCAAAACCAGCTTCATCACTGAGATCGTTGAGGACATTATACGCGCCCAAAAGGTCCACTTGGGGAATCACCGCCGAAATGGCGATCGAGCGGTCTTCTGCGCTAATTTCCCGTTGTAAGAGTTGTTGTTCTAATTCTGCGCGATTTTTATAGGCCAGAACAATACTATCATCAAGACTTAAGCCCCAAGTTCCCGCCTCGCGAATCTCATCGGCAGCGGTTAACTCAATGTGTTGGCCAACACTCAATATTTGTGCCAGTCGCCGTCGGGAAATACGCTGGTTAGAAATCGCCCGGGTTAAGTCTTGGTTAGCGTTAGCGAGGTCAACTTCCGCCTGTAGGACAGCAAATCGAGTTCCTAGTCCCGCTTGCTCCAATAATTGAGCATCCCGTAAACTTTGACTAGCATCTTCGATCGAGGCTTGGGCGATCGCTACTTGGGCATCACCCCTCTGTAATTCATAATAGGCATCGGTGGCATCAAAACGAGTTTGTTCCGAGACTCGTTCCACCTCTAATTCCTGTTGCCGGATCACTTTTTCGGCCCTTTTGATCTGGGCTGCCCGTTCACCCCCTGTATAAACCCCATAGACGATGCGAACACTACCCTGAAGGTTGGTACTATCTTCGGGTGTAACTGCTGGGATTCCCTGTTGACGAGCTAACTCATTCTGTCTTTGGGCAGCTGCCGATTGATCTTGAGTGAGACTGGTTTCCGCTTCTGCCGTGGGTAATAAGGCCGCCTGTTGTTCCTTTAATTGGGCGCGAGCGATTTCCAGATTAATCCGGGCTGTCTGTAAGGTCTGATTATTTTTTAAAGCTAATTCGATCGCTTGATTTAAGGTGATCGGTTGTACTACCCTAATATTCACCTCATCCGGTTTGGTGGGAAAAATTAGGGGATTGCCACTAGGATTAAGATAATTAGGGGCTTTGGGATCCGCTTCCGTGGTTGCCGGTGCCGCCGATGGACCGGGTAATTGAGAAACTGGATTGGCAGTAGGTTGCGGTTTCTTCAATAAATCGGCAGCGGACTGAGTTTGTGCCTTAACCGAGGATTCAGCCAAGCAAATCAACCCAAGCACCGCACTCACGGTAATACCATAACGCAAGAGCAACATGAGTATCTCGAAAGTAAACAGTAAACGATAAAAAGTAAATAAGCTCACACCACTATGTTGGCCGATTACTAATTACCGATAGTAACACGGGAGCATGAAAGCCACCGTCTTTTAAGCACCAGCTAAAATGAGATTCGATTGATTGGGAACGAGACATCAAAACAGCATTAGATTTAGCCCAATACTGATAGGAGGTTCTCTATGGCTACAATTCAGACTTATCCTTGGGATGCAGCAGATCATTTGAAAACAAAAGAAGATATCGCTGCTTATCTGGAAGCTGCCCTCGAAGAGGGCGATCCTAGCTTAGTAGTGGCAGCATTAGGCGATATTGCCCGTTCTCAAGGGATGACTCATATTGCTCGTGAGACGGGTTTGGGACGGGAGAGTCTTTATAAATCTTTGTCGAATCAGGGGAATCCAGAGTTTGCTACAGTTCTTAAGGTTTTGCAAGCACTTGGGTTACGCCTGCAAGTTGTACCCATTATCTAAAAATCCCCCATCATACTAAATCCAGTTATTAAAAACTGATTATTTATGACCCCTTTTGCCTCTTGCATGAGCAGAAAACGGGTTTCTCCGAGAAACCCGTTTTCTGTGCGTTACTCAACGGATTTAATATCACTAATCCTACTGACTGGAAAGAGGGTGTGGGGTGTGGGGAAGTGGGAAGTGGGAAGTGGGAAGTGGGGAGAAAAAAGCTGCCTCCTGTCTCCCGCCTCCTGAATAGGGCTATTTTTTCAACTGTTTAACCGCTTGATAGATTTCGGGTAAACGCTTGTAAGCGGCTGCTACCTTGAGAAATAGTTTATGCGGCATAGCGGGAGCGCCGGAAACCACTTCTCCTGCTCCGATATCGTTGTGAATGCCAGTTTGGGCTGTGGCGATCGCACCGTCCCCGATCGCTGCTTGATTGGCAATGCCCACCTGTCCTGCTAAAATAACGCGATTGCCCAATTTTACGCCTCCTGCCATGCCCACCTGTCCTGCTAGGGCGCAAGCTTGGCCAATTTGGCAATTATGGGCAATATGGACGAGATTATCGATCTTAGTCTGGCTGCCGATGCGGGTTTCTCCCACTGCCGGACGATCCACGGCACTATTACAGCCAATTTCTACCCCATCTTCTAAGACCACGATACCCGATTGTTCCATCTTAAACCAGCCTTCGGGAACCGGCACAAAACCGAAGCCCTCGGCACCGATAACAGCGCCACTGTGGATAACGCAATCATTGCCGATTTGTACCCGTTCATGGATAGTACAGTTAGCGTGGAGAATTGTGCGATCGCCAATATGCACACTGGGGTAAACAACGGCGTTAGGATGAATGCACACCCCATCACCGAGGGTAACATTGGCTTCTACGACGGCATGGGCCCCGATGGCGACTTTATGGCCGATTTTAGCCGATGGATGGACCACGGCGGTGGCGTGAATGTAGGGTTGGGGCTGAAAGGGTTGATAGAATAATTTGATGGCGTGGGCGAATAAAAGTCGGGGATTGGCACTAGCTAACCAAGGGATGCCGCGTTCGTCGGCCTGTTGTTGTAGATTGGGATCAAGGGGCAGAATTAGGGCAGTAGCGTCAGTTTTGGCGACAAAAGAAGCAAATTTTCCCCCTTCGATATAGCTGATGGTATCGACTAGGGCGGTTTCGATGGGAGTTATGGCTTTAATTTGGGGATTTCTGTCGGGATAGGCGGTTAAACTGTGGGATTGCACTAAAGGGCTTAATTTTTGGGCAATTTCACTAAATTTCATAAATATATACGGCGATCGAGATAGGGCTTATCATAGGATAGTCTAAGGCTATACCGATAATATTGTCGTTATTATAGTCAAAAAAGTTGCTGGTTTTTTAGGAAATTATTCTTGAGTTTGATCGGGATATTATGCTGGGATAAATAAGGTTTTTGAGCAAGTTTTGTCTTGAAATTTATATTTAATATCAAGCTGTTTTTGCTACCGATGATGATTTTAAACTAGATTATAGCGATACTTTCACAATTACTCTTAATTATAAACTGGTAAGCGCGCTTTTAATTCCCAGTCATAAATTGCTAAAAATTCCTTTAATTTATTGGGGTGTAAATGGAGGTAATCGGGATTAACTTCATCGATAAGGCCAATACCGCCTAAATCCCGCGCTCCTGCCGCTAAACAATCCAAGAGAAAAAGAGGATCTGGTACTAGATTTGGGGGAATTTGAATGACAATATCTGGGGGCAAAATTTCCCTAGATTGTCTAACTAGAGCGGGTAATTTTTGCAGATCAAAAGGGTTATTTTGCCACTGTTCTCTTTTACCCGGATTGTAGGGTTGTAGGATCACTTCTTGAATATGTCCCCAACGTTGATGAATAGTGGCAATAGTTTCTAAGGTCACTAAGCGGTCGCATTCCGTTTCACCAATTCCTAATAATAACCCCGTGGTAAAAGGAATTGCTAATTCTCCCGCCCATTGTAACTGTTCTAAGCGCAAGGACGGCACTTTACTGGGAGCCTGACGATGGACAGTATTTAATAAAGTCACCGTCATTTGTTCTAACATTATGCCCATAGATAGATTGACACTTTTCAGTTTTTCCATCTCAGCAAAAGTTAAAATTCCCGCATTGGTATGGGGATAAAAACCCATATTTAAAGCCAATTCTCCCAAATTATAAATATGCCGAAACCATAACTCTCGATTGGCTGCTAAAGGATGAACTTCGCCGCTAAGAATTAAAATTTCCGTAATTTCTGAACCCTGCAAAACAGTTAAAATCTCTTTGGCTTTTTCTAGACTTAACCAGCCATCAGTGCCTAAATCCCTGCGAAAATTACAATAACTGCAACGATTGAAACACTCGTAGGTAGGCACAAGGGTATGAGAGGGACTATAGGTGACAATTCTTGACATTTTTTTCGGGATTGCAGTTCATTACGAGCATTCAAGGGCGAGAAAATTTGCTATCGTGGGAAGAATTGCTGTTTTATTCACCTAAAAACGCTCTCCCTTTTCGTTTCCTCCTATGATTTTCGATCCTGCCAGTCTTCCCTCCCATCGTCAAACGATTCGTCCGATTAGCGCCACGGCTCTGCACGGAATTGTATTTCAAGATAACAAATTAATCGCTATCGACGCAAAAAACGGCTATTTATACCAAATTGCCCTCGATACTGGTCATACAAGCGTACTTAATTCCCATCGCTGGCAAGAATTCGTCGGGACGACGGGATTGGCAATCGATGATCAAAATAACCTCTGGTTTACTACTCGCGAAAATCTCTACTGCTGCACTCTCGAAGATTTTACCCCGAAATTTTTCACCCGTCTTCCCTACACCGCTAACGGAGTCGCCGTAACTGGTAACACAATTTATGTCACTTGTCAACGTTCTGGACAAATCTTTATATTTGATCGCCAATCGGGACAGGAAATTACTCGTTTATACGCGCCGGGTATCGGCATCGAAAATATCACCATTCGCGGGGAAGAACTTTGGCTAACGGATACCCTAGAACAAACGGTTTACTGTCTCGATCGCGCCACGGGAGAACAGCTTTTTAGCATGATAACTCCTTTTGAATCACCGACGGGATTGGCATTTTATCGCGATGCTAACAGTGGCAAGGATATATTATATGTGGCCTATGCTTTCCAGGAACCCTGTATCCGCGATAATCCCAATTCCGAACAGGTTCACGAACTTAGTTATCGTCCGCGTACTTTTGTCCATCCTCTATATTTTCACTACGATCCCGCTAAAAAATACACCCTTTCTAACGGTTATCTGATTGAATTATCCTACGTCGAGGAATTAGAACCTCTCTATAATATCGAACTAAAAGATGTGGAATGGCGCATCGCTTTACCCTTAGAAACACCGCGGCAAAAAATTCGCAGCGTCGAAGCGGTGGGATTGCCTTTTATTGAAGAAATTCAGGACGGGCAGCGGGTGGCAGTATTTAAGTTCGAGCAAATAACCAGCAAACAACGTCATATTTTTGGGTGGAAAGTAGTATTAGAAGTATGGGGTATTAAATACCAAATTACTCCCCAAGATTGCGAAGATTTCCCCCCCTTACCCGCCGATTTTCCCGATCGCTATTTGATCGATAATGATGATCTGGCCATGAATACAGAAATTATCCTCAATGCTGCCGAAGAAGCGATCGGTCGGGAAACCAATCTCCTCAGAAAAGTTTATAGTATTCGTAATTACGTCTATGATCAGCTTTCCTACGGGATCAAACCCCACATCGACACCCCTGATATTGCCCTGCGGCGCGGAGTCGGTTCCTGTGGGGAATATGTGGGTTTATTATTGGCTTTGTGTCGTCTCAATGGTATTGCCTGTCGCACGGTAGGACGCTATAAATGCCCACCCCATCCCCTCGAACGTAATTTACCCCTCGAACCGGATTACAATCACGTCTGGATGGAATTTTATCTGCCCTCTATCGGTTGGGTTCCCATGGAGTCCAATCCCGATGATATTTTTGAAGGTGGTCCCTATCCCAATCGTTTCTTTATGGGTTTAGCTTGGTATCACACGGAAATTGCCAAAGATATCCCCTTTGAACGAATGCTCAGTGAAGGACAACCGGTGTTAAAAACCCAAGTTCCCATCGGCGATTTAGCGATTAATCACGTTCAATTCGTCATTCTTGAGGAATTAGCCCCAAAAGACTAGAATTCTGAGCCATCATCTAGGATGCCCATTTCTCTATCTCTTTCTTCTTTGAGTTCTTTGACCATTTGTAAACCCGCACCCACACAGAAGCCCAGGGCTGCCCCGGCACCAGCAAAATAACGTCCATAGATGATTTGATAGTGATAGGGATTTTTATAGTTGACTTGGCTGGGATTGCGTTCAATGCGGCTAATGCCATAACCGATACCAGCACCAACTAAAGCCGTTACTAGGCCTGAAAATAGAACTAGACGAAAGTTCATGATCTTATCTCCCGATGGACTCTGACTTTAGATTATCGCTGAAAATCAGTTAATGGCAAGCGATCGCAATAATTTGTTAAGTAGTCGTGCCAAATTAATTTCCATTTTTGAGATCGGAGACAGGAGACTACCTAGGGGATGGGAGTAGTTCATAAGAGGGCGAACGAGGGGACTTGAACCCCCGAATGGTGGAACCACAATCCACTGCCTTAACCACTTGGCTACGCTCGCCGCACACCTTCCCTAGTATAGCACAAAACGAATGGTTGGCAACAGGTTTTTTATCCTCAATTCGGGCTATGGTTAGGGTAAGTGAGTGATGATTTGAGAGCTTATGAAATTGGCACGGTTAGGGGGAGTGGTGGTAGGAGTGGTTTTAGGGGGAATTGCGGGGATATTGCTGACAACTAACCCCAATCGTCAAGATTACGAACAATACGCTTCCCAGAGGTTAACTAGCTATCTTAGGGATAATGTCTGCGCTCGGGCGCAAGCTTCCCTCGATGTGCAAGCTCTCTTGCGGGGTTACTGTAAAATGTTGGTGGATACGGGTCAACCTTTTCTACAAGAAGCGATCGCCAGCAAGACTACTAGAAAGAATTTTCTCATTTTCAGTGTTTATCAAACGGAATTATGGTTCCCTCCCCCTTTACCTAGTTACCACTTCAGCAGCGTCGGTTTTTTGAATAAATTATACATCTACGAAGCTTTAGAACTGTAATCAGGCCATGGGTGTGGGGATTTTTAAAACCTAGACCCAAACTAACTTTTGGATAAGATGCACAGTTGGCATTCATAGCTTGATTCAGTAAGGCCTACTTTTCTTCTTGTCTTCTTGCTGCTAATTGGTCTAAAATTTCGGCGTGAACTTGGCGAGTAATTGGATAAAAATAGGCAAGAATTAAGCTAATGATCAGGAAAAATGCTGGTAAAGGGGCAATTGCTAGGCGAATTGCTATTAAAGCACTATCTGGCTGCAGGGGAATTGCTTCTCCTGGGATTCTCGGTTTAAAACCGGATGTTTCTAGGGCAATACCGACAAGAAATAACCCCAAAGCTAAACCAATTTTTTGCAGAAGTACCATGAAAGCATAAAAAATCCCTTCTCGACGTTTTCCTGTTTCTAATTCGTCTAATTCAATCACATCAGGAACCATTGACCAAGGAATTAAATAGGCCACGGATACGCCAAATCCCGCCAAAACTGCCAAAGCATACATCAAAGTTATTTCTCCTGGTTGGAGCAAAAATAAACCGATTTGGGCAATAATCCAGACTGTCATCCCTAAAAAATAGACTATCTTTTTGTCTAATTTCTGACTAACTGCTTGCCAGAAAAATAACATCACTAAAGCTGTTCCCTGTACTGCTAAAGCGACTAAACCCGATTCTGCTTCCGATAGTCTCATGTAGCTGACGACGTAGTAAACCAAAATCGAGGCGGTTAATTGTACTCCTAACCAGGCACAAAGATAGATGCCAATAACGTATAAAAAGGGACGATTACCAAAAACTATTTTTAATTGTTCTTTCAGGGGAATAGTTTCGGTATTATTAGCAGCTTCCCTCTGTTTAATTGCTGCGCTATCCCTGAGATGATTTTCAGTTTTGCCATAGTAAAGGGTTAACCCCGAAACTATCCCTTGTATTCCTAATAAAATTGTGGAAATAGCGATAAAGTCCCTGGGATTTACCCCAATTTTTCCCAGTCCATAGACCAAGGCAAGCGCACCGATAACTATACAAGCAATTGCCAAAACTTTTTTCTGAGGGGGATTGAGAATCGCTTTTGCTCCTCGTTCTTGCAAAACCAAAGCGCACCAAATAACCGCTATAATCGACATTAAAGCACAAACTACACCTAACAATAAAAAAGCTTGATGGAGATCGTTGCGATAGGACGATGAGACGAGAATATAGAGAATTAATGAGAGAATGCTGCCCCCGATAGAAAAGGCAAAACGAAAACTATTTAAGCGGGTTCTCTCATTATAATCATGGGTTAATTCAGGGGTGAGTGCCTGGTAGGGAAGATTGACTACTGTATAGGTTAAATTAAAGATAATGCCGATAAAAATATAATATAAAAATAACCATAATTGGTTATTAGTCGGGATTAACCACAGTAAAAAATAGCTAATTCCGAAGGGAATTGACCCCAATAACATCCAGGGTAAGCGACGACCCCAAATAGTACGAGTTCGATCGCTCCACATGCCAATAATCGGATCGTTAATAGCGTCGAAAATTCTCACCACCATCAGCATACTACCAGCTAATCCTGCCGATAATCCTGCCACATCAGTCAGGAAAAATAGCAGGTAAAATACCGAGATATTGGCAGTGATAGCCGGTCCCAAATCCCCCGCACCATAGGCGATTTTTGTGGTTAAATTCAGTCTTTCAGCAGTCAAATGAGCCATAAAAGCAATTACAGAGATTAAAATAAGCTTAACTGTTCTGGGAGCATTTGTAACCTTTGCTAGGGCAGTTGAGGAACTTTAATTTTTTTGTCCCTAGTAATTACTGAAAATATCCAGCGTTAAAAAGGGAAGATTCCTGGATGACACTGGGGACAAAGAAATAGCTTTATCTGTGGCATCCCAGAAAATTCTGACTATTTCCCCGTCCTTCACTTTTTATCTATCTCCTTGGCCAGCATTATCAGCTAAACTGAGTAATATCAGTTATTTTAGCTATCAGCATCGGAATTATCCTGATTCTGGCAGTTATACTCAAGAACAGCGACCAGATTGTTCTTTTTCGGACTGTTAGCGGTGAGGATGTATTACTTGGGGGACGATCGAGATAGATCAAGAAAGTGCGATAGTACAGATAAGAGATCAGGGAAAATTTTTTCGCCCAACCTAAACCTTTTTGACGCTGACGTTCTATCATGTCTCATATCTTCCTATTTTTAGAGATTTTTGCCCAAGAAGGCGGTATTCAATCGTATATCAAGGATGTTCTACAAGCTTATCTCACTTTGCCCGGTTCCGAGGCGGCCGAGGTTTTTTTGCTGCGGGATGCCCCTGATTGTCCTAATCCTTTCAAAAATCAAGGTATTACCTTTCATTACCTGAAAAATAACTCAGCAACTCTCGGACGCATCCAATTAGCCCTTAAATTTCTGGTTTCTCTCCTCCGGAAACGTCCCCAACGGGTTTTTTGTGGTCATATAAATTTAGCCCCCCTCACCCGTCTTTACTGTCAAGCTTTAGGCATACCCTACACCGTCCTCACCTACGGCAAAGAAGTCTGGGAACCTTTAGCAAATTCCCAAAAACAGGCCCTGCAAGCGGCCGAATCGATCTGGACAATTAGCCGTTACAGTCGCGATCTTATGTGTGAGGCTAACGCTATTGATCCCAAAAAAGTAGCAATTCTCCCCTGTGTGGTGGATGAGGAAAAGTTTAATTTAGGTGAAAAGTCCTTGACATTAATCAAGAAATATGATCTAGAAAATGCCAAAGTTTTATTAACAGTGGCCCGGTTGTGGTCGGGGGATATCTATAAAGGGGTAGATGTGACCATTCGGGCCCTGCCGACAATTCTAGAGACTTATCCCGAAGTAAAATATCTAGTCATTGGACGGGGGGATGATCGCCCCAGGTTAGAAGCTTTAACCAAGCAGTTAGGAGTGGATAAACAGGTAATTTTCGCCGGTTTTGTCCCCACGGAGGAATTAGCCGACCATTATCGTTTGGCCGATGCTTACGTTATGCCCTCCCGGGAAGGATTCGGGATTGTTTACCTAGAAGCGATGGCCTGTGGTATTCCCGTGATTTCTGGGGATGAGGACGGTTCAGCAGAGCCGCTGCAGGATGGTTTAGTGGGGTGGCGGGTTCCCTATCGAGATGCCGAAAAAGTGGCTCAAGCTTGTTTAGAAATTTTGCCAGGTCAGGATCAACGTTGTCACCCGCAATGGTTGCGTCAACAAACTGTAACTAAATTCGGCAAAAAGACTTTACGGGCAAAATTACTCAATTGGTTGTAAGCAAGCGTATCCCAATTTTACACAACCGGGCAAGATGTCTGTTAAGATAAACGGCGTGGCAACTTTAACTCTCACACTTAAACTTCCTTTTTATCCGTTAAACCAGTGCCAAGCACAAGAGTTTGACCGACTTACTGAGTTGAATAAGGGTATGGCTAATCAACTTCTAGAAACCCCTAAAACAGATAAAAGAAAGTGGGATGCCCCCACTTTTTTCCTGAGTATAAATACTTAAGTTTAAATAAAAGGTATGAAGGCAAACTGTACATTGTATCCAAAAGTCAGTTTGGGTTTAGGGTTTAAAAATCCCACAAAAGAAGATTCAGAGATCGTAAGGATTCAGGTCAGGGGATTGACAAAAACAGAAAAAAGTGTAGATTGAGAGGATGAAGCAAAAAGAACCGCCGCCGCTACTAGACAGGGAAAGCCTGAAAAACCTGACACC
>VYLR01000039.1_pt1 | contig 99320 bp, 99 predicted proteins | sample 5114291 | NCBI WGS metagenome assembly VYLR01 (sample SAMN12291774, study PRJNA351875) | freshwater metagenome | isolation source: freshwater lake | place: USA: Michigan, Lansing Lake | collected 2013-08-14 | reverse complement strand
ATCGCCCAGCAAATACTCCGCAATGATAGCCTCTTGTTCCCGAACTGTTTTTCCTGATTTTCTCATCTTGTTTACACGTTAATTCGTGTAAACCTATTTCAGGACGAGACAGTAACTACACTTTTTACCTTGTCAACCAATCTCATAAACCAAAAATTCAACCCTGAAACGAAACAATAATCTGTAGTATGAAATATTTTGCGATAAAATATTGTGTGTCTCTGGCCTGTCTTCAACAAATACCGTTGTAGTGCCCAGAAAGGTGCATTCGTTCTGTTGGACAAATTAAGATCAATTTCTTACACGCATTTTCGCAACACAGATTTTGAAAGAGTTGAACAGATCGTGCACCGCACCTTTGCATCGTCAATAAGAACAGACAATAACTTGATACAGCTATGAAATCAACACTGAATGCCATCATCGTCTCTGTAGTCCTTGTTTCCAACGCATTTGCTTTCAGCCCAACCTCGCTTACGGTAATGACCTCAGGTAAATTCAATGTATTTAACATTCACTACAGAACAGCCGAAAAGGGAACAGTAAAACTTTCCATCATCGATAGCAAAAATAAAACCGTTTTCTCTGAAGTGCTTTTCAATACTTCTTCTTTTGTAAGACCGTTTAACTTCAGCCAATTGACTGAAGGTGAGTATACTGTTGTGCTTGAAGACAAGAATGGCAAACAATCAGAAAAAATCAGCTACACAGTAAACCAAGTAACCAGTTTCGTAAGCGTTTCACCAGTTGCCAATCAGGATGGCAAGTACCGCTTGAATGTTTATAACAACGGTTCAGAAAATGTAGACGTAAGAATCTTCACTCAAGAAGGTCTTCTTGTACACGACCAAGTACTAAATGTAAACGGAAACTATGCGTTGATCTACAACTTACAGCAAGTAGCTTCACCGGCATTCACTTTTGAAGTGACTACTAGCAACGGAAACGTTAAGACGGTAAAGTTCTAATCAGCTCTTAATAAAAAAAAACAAGGCCACCCTGCAAAACGGGGTGGCCTTTTTGTTTTGAAAAGAAAAACTATCAATTCAGTTTAGTAAACTAGCTTTGTTTGTGTTCTTCGTTTAAACCCCCATCCTGTCAGTTTAGGAGAATGATAGGCGCTCGCTTTGGCATTATTTTTGGCGATTGATCATCGCCCTTGTTGGAGTTCTTCACCAAAAAGGTTACTTTGACTTCCACCTTTATTGGCGTTGTTCCCGGCAATTGAAATTTATAATACTAAATTCCTCTGTTAATTGGAATTCAACAAAGTGGTATACTTGAAGGATGGATGATTTAATCAGTAGGATTACAGTTGATCCCCAAATTTGCAACGGAAAGCCTGTTGTTCGCGGGATGCGAATTACCGTGAAAACAATTTTAGATTTTCTAGCTGCCGGTGAGACGGTGGAAAACCTCTTGTCGGCTTATCCTTACCTTCAGAAGGAGGATATTTATGCGTGCATACATTACGCTTCTTTAGCAGTCGACATGGATAAATCTATCTTCAAGATATCTGCTTGAAAACAAGATTCTTGGTTGACGTAAATCTCCCAAGATATTTTAAATACTTTAACTCCCAAGAATTTGAGTTTGTATCGGATATTGACACTAGAATGAGTGATCCAAAAAATCTGGGATTACGCATGTTCGCAAGGTCTAATCATTCTTACAAAGGATTCTGATTTTTACACAAGATGTGTGTTGAGCACCAATCCCACAAAAGTCGTTCACTTTCGATTTGGAATTTATACGCTCCAACAACTCCACACATTTTTTGAAAAGAATTGGTAGATAATTAAGAAAATGATTGAGAAATCGACCCTGCTGATTGTAGAGGAAGATGAAATCAGAGCCGTGCTGTGGCTACCGAAAAGATAGAATTGAATGTTCCTCACCAACCTCACATTTTGCTTATCGGCTATTGCCAACGGCCTACTTTTTTAACCCCAAACTTCGCCTTTGTTGGTCGTCTTTACGAGTTCTTCACCAACAATAAAGCCAGGGTTTGTTGGTGGAGCTAGCGCAAAGGCCTTTATGCAAAACCAAACAAAGCGATCGGTGTATTGTCTGCCATTTCTAGTTTTCTTACCTTTGGTGGTACTAGTGCTCTTTGTATGAGAATACTTGCTTTAAATGTGGAAGAAGGAGTGGCCGAAGCGTATGCGCGTGCCAATGCTGAGGAGCGCACGCAAATGGATGGCCTGATCAACACGTTGCTGCGAGAAGTGGTGCGCAAAAAGCAACTTCACCAACTGGAAGGAATCTCGAATAAGATTGCCACGCAAGCTAGAGCCAGTGGACTTACTCCAAAGCTACTGGGCGAACTGATGGAATGGGATAAAGAAACCATGCGCAATCTTTTCGGTGAAGGGAATGAATGAAAAACATTTTGTGATTGACACAAATGTATTTGTCAGCGCTATGCTTTTCCCCCAGTCAATACCGAAACTGGCGGTGGACAAGGCGTTGGCCTCTGGTCGGTTAGTTTTATCCAGAGCTGTTATTCAAGAATTAGCTGACAAGTTTTCATCCAAAAAATTTGACAGACACGTTTCTCTCGCAGATAGGTTGTTATACCTTGAAACGGTTATCTCATTGGGGCTGTATGTCGAACCCAAAGAATTTGTAAAAGTCTGTCGCGACCCCAATGACGATATGTTTTTGGATTTGGCATTAGCTTCTAGTGCGAACTGCATTATTTCAGGTGATAGAGCTGTGTTAGAGCTACATCCCTTTAGAGGTATTCCAATAATTTCTGCTGCTGAGTTCGTCAGGACGTTTTGACGGTGTTTATTCTGCTTTGAGTCCCAACGGTTGGCGTGCGTTACTCACGCCAACGGGTAACCATAGAAAACTTTATTTGTACTCCAATGGCTCTTGCTTCACGTGACGGACACGAAGGATAATAATCTCTCGTTCAGTGATCTTGTACGCAATTCGAAAGGAATATTTTTCAAAAGCACGATAATTACCCGGATTGTTTTTCTTGAACTTATCCCGTGGATGTTTTTCGGGATGGTCTTGCAACTCCCTGATCACCTTCAGTATCCCTTGCTGGACACCCTCAGCATTGGCCACTGAATCTTCCTTGATGTATTTGATTGCTGTCTGAAGAGACGAATATGCTGGCTTATCCCAAACAACAACAAGCTTTTTGGGGTCTACCATTCTTTAGCCATCTTTTCTACTTCCTCTGAGGTATAAAAATGTCCTTGCGCAACCCGGGTCTCAGCTTCATCCAACTCTTGGTTGTATTGGTTGATGCTTATTCGCCCTTCATTTTTCAACCCATAATGAATCATGTGTCTTAATGCCCGTAAAAGAGAAATATCGTTGATCTGCTGCAACTCTTCAACGATCAGTGATCTTTCCGCATTAATGTCCATGATTTTTTAAAATTTAGCTAGTCAAAGATAAGAATTTCATACTGCTTTGGTTTAGGCCAACGAATAATTATAAAACGACACAAGTGCTTAAAATATTATGCCTTCCTAGCATACGCCATCACCGCTCTCAACTGTCCATAGCCAAATTTCCCTTTCATTGCATCAAACAAATCCTTGGAGGTTGAACCTTCCGGTAATTGGCGATGAACATTGACAATCTCCATGACTGTTTCCTCTAGCATGAATTTGAAAATATCGGCTTTTCCTTCCGCCACGGCCTTTGCTAAATGGGTTTCTATAGTGCTTACTACCATCCCACGCTCCTTGGCAATTTGCGCTACGGTCAATCCGTTGTTCAGCAATTCCAAGGTGATGTCGTAAGTTGTGCGACCATCATCTTTTTTGGGTTTTCGATCTTTGCGCGCCTTCTTTTTACTTGAAGTCGGAATTTCCTTTTCGACTTCTTTTCTAATCTCGCTCAAGATGGCGTTCCTCTGAATGGATCTTTCTTTATTCAGCGCGCTAAACTCAAATTTATCTTCACCCTTCAAAATAGCTTCCGTTAGAAATACGGCTTTGTCAACCTCTTCCAATTTTTTGCTTAACGATTGATCGAGGTCGGTCAGTTGTGTCAGGTAGGTTTTTACTCGCTTTTGCTGGCGTGTCACTTCCAGATGATGCAACAGTAATTTGCTGTTTTGCCAGAGTTGATTTTTATAATAGTCGCTACCCTTGCGGATGCGCTCTACAAGTCCGGACTGATTGTTTGCATTGAGCAACTCTGTTAATTGCCTTCTAAATCTCTCGGTGTTGATTTGCTCAGCTTCCAGTGCCTCGGTAATCTGAGTAAGCACAGGTTTCATTGATTTTTCTGAAAATCCTTCTTCGCCCTGCTCTTTCTGGATATAACGAATGTCTTTGATCAATGTCGTGAAATCAAATGTTTTATCGAGCAACTGCCTGATAAACTGTTGTTGCCGTGACTTCATGACCTCGCTTAATTGATCAGGACGATGATTGCTTTTTACAAACGCCACCACTTGCTGATCGGTGCTTATGACCGTTGTATTAATTCGAGTGCGAAATACGAGGCCTTCGAGCGAACGCAATCGAGAAAGCGCAACATACACCTGTCCATCGGCAAAAGCTTGCCCTACATCTATAATGGCTTTATCAAAGGTGAGTCCCTGGCTTTTATGCACGGTGATGGCCCACGCAAGTTTAATTGGAAATTGCTCGAACCCACCAATCACATCTTCTTCCAGTTCTTTGCTATCCTCCTGCACGATGTATTTTTTATTTTCCCACCGCACGCGTTTCAATTTATAACGGACATGGCTTTCGGCCATTTCCACCCAAACATCATCATCTTTTATTTCTTTGACGGTTGCCAACTTTCCGTTGAAATACATTTTGTTCTCGTTGTCGTTGCGAACGAACATGATCTGAGCACCTTCTTTCAATTCAATGGTAGGCAGCACCGGGTACATGCTTTCGGGGAATTCGCCTTCGATGTGGGCATCAAAAAAATGAGCTTTAGATTTTACAGCCTCAAGTTCTTTTCGATTGATTTCATCGGCTTTATTGTTGTGTGTAGTCAGTGTGATCACCTCCTGCAAATTGCTGATCTCCTCTGGTGTTCGATAATGTTGATTCAGTTGTTCAATATCTTCAGCAGTGGCTCTGTTGTTTCTGAGGTTGTTCAGGATACCAATGAACGCGTCATCGTGCTGCCGAAAAATTTTGTCCAACTCGATATAAACCAGTTGATCGTTTTGCAGAGCCTTTGCTTCGTAAAACCAAAAGCTGTTGTAGTATCGACTCAACATTTCTCTCTCCTCTTGGCGAACCACAGGTGGCAACTGATACAAATCTCCGATGAACAGCACCTGTGCTCCGCCAAAACTTTCTCTGAAATTGCCACGAGCTGCGCGCATGCGGTAGTCGATGGCATCTAACAAATCAGCCCGAAGCATGCTTACTTCATCGATCACCAGCAGGTCAATCGACCGCAACACTTGTTTGCGGGCACTATTGAGCGGATGCTTTCGTGCCAATATATTCTGATTGATGACTCTTCCGCCTTCGCTGAAGTCATCTGACAAAGATCTATCGGGAAGAAAGGTCATGGGGGGCAACAAAAACTGCGAATGGATCGTCACACCTCCAGCATTCAGGGCAGCAATGCCGGTGGGTGCCACAACAATAAATGATTTATGTGTGAGCTGCTGAAGTCTTTTCAAGAAGGTAGTCTTGCCAGTCCCAGCTTTGCCTGTCAAAAAAATATGACTGACGGTGGTGTTGATGAATTGCGCAGCAGCCGAAAGAAAATCTTGCATCGCGTAAAGCTACAATTGTCAACGCATTCGCAAAAAATCGACTTGTCAGTTTATCTAAAATACGACCTAATTCTTTTGTTTCAACGGCTTACACCTTTTTCAATGACATAACACAAAGGTAGCCACTATTATTGCAGCTACAACTTTTGAGTGCCAGGTGATCTTCTCCCACCACTTCATGTTGGGATAGTGCCCGTCAATCTTTATCGGTTCGCCCATCAACGGAGTAGTTAATCGAAGTTGATTTTGTTCAGCTGCGATGGTTGCACGTTCAATCGGCTCTTTCCAAGTGTGCAGCGATAACTTAAATTTCCCCCAATGAATCGGCATCAAGACTTTGGCTTGCAGATCGATGCTCGCCTGAACAGTTTGTTCAGGAATCATGTGAATATACGGCCAATCTTCGTTGTATTGACCACACTCCAACAGCGCAAGGTCAAAAGAACAAAATTTCTCACCTATAAATTTAAAGTGATTGTCATAGCCGGAATCTCTCCCCAAATAAAGAGTATGATCGGATGTTTTTAAGATGAATGATGACCACAACGATTTGTACCTCGCAAAATCGCGCCCCGAAAAATGTCGAGCAGGGGCAGCCGCTAGTTCTATCCCCTCGGCCACCGCATTACCTTCCCACCAATCTAACTCAACAATCTGTTGAGGCGAGATTCCCCACCGTTCCAGATGAGCACCCACCCCCAATGAAGTTCAAAACAATTTCGTTTTCGATTTCAACGCAAGAATGGTTTTATAATCAAGATGATCATAATGATCGTGGGTAATCAGTACTATATCCAACTCGGGGAAGTCATCTGCGGAATAGGCATTTGAACCCTTGAAGTTAGCTGTGAAAAAAGAAACCGGAGCGGCATTGCCACCAAATACCGGATCAACCAAAATATTTTTTCCGTTGATCGTAATGAAATAGGAAGAATGACCAAACCAAACAAGCTGTGGCTCGCCCGAATCCAACTTCTTCAAATCTGTTCGAACAAACGGCAACGGACTCGATGGAGTAGCGCTTGACGGTGAGTTAAAATATTTCCAAAGTGTCTTGGCGAAAGAGAAATTCTCTGACTGCACAGGAGTAACGCTCACATTTTGAAAAGCCTTGTTTTTGTAATTGAGCAATGTCTCTATTTGTTGCAAGCGCTTGCCCGAGGGCCGCGCACCGAACACAGCTGTTTGCATGAAAAGAAAAATGCCACCAACAACGAATGCTATTCGCGCAATAAAGATCATAAAGAACAATAAGATGTGAAGCGAGACGAGTTTGACAACCAATACATTGAGACCAGAGACGTAAAGAAAACAATTTTATTTTCTTTTTGCAGATAGTATGTTGGCATTGACTCGAGTATTGCCACGAATACACAAATAACCACAAATAAACTCTCAAGTGAAAAATTCGTATAGCTTAGTGTTTTTCGTGGCGAAATGGATGCTACGCTTGGTGTCTTTACAGGAGCTAAAAGAGCACAAATAAACACAAGTAATTTCGCAAGAAAATTCGTGTAACTTCGTGATATTCGTGGCAAACCTTTTCACATTTGTTAATGCTACACATTGTCACCTCAATTGAAAGATTTGATAAGAAGGGAGAAAAAACCGGCTGGCATTTCATTGAAATCAGTGCTGCTAAAGCCAAGAAACTGAAAGACAGCAAAGTGTCGTTTCGAGTGAAGGGCACTATTGATGCCTTAACCATTCAAAAAACAGCCTTGATCCCCATGGGCAACGGAGATTTTATTCTTCCTCTTAATGCTACCCTGCGCAAAGCCATTGGCAAAAAACACGGAGACAAAATCACCCTCAACCTAGAACTGGACGAACGTAAATTGATTTTATCGCCTGACTTGATCAGTTGTTTGAAAGAAGATCCGGCAGCATTACAATTTTTCAAGTCGCTGCCGCCCTCACACCAACAGTATTACAGCAAATGGATTGAGAGTGCAAAAACAGCTGCTACTAAAGCGAAACGGATTGTCATATCAATGGAAGGCTTCGGAAAAAAACAGGGATACGGAGAAATGATGCGCGCCTATAAAGATCGAATAGACTGATAATCATCACCAGTACTTGCTTAGTTAAAACCGTCTGTCTTTCATCTGATCTTTCATACCGCCATACAACACATCAATAACACCTGCTTCCTGAAAAAACTTGTGAGGGAAAGGCAATTCAATTTTGGAAACTTCATTTAGTTCCTGGATCGCAGCTGCGGGCAATTCAAATTTCAGGCACCCCAGCACATCTTCCATTTGGGCCGACTTAGTAGCCCCCACGATGGGTATCACACTTTGATTCTTTCCTTGGCGTGTCCAGTTGATGGCCACCTGCGAGGCTGTTACACCCAATTGATCGGCAATCTCCACCACTTTTTTTGTAATCAACGTGGACCGATCACCTAGTCGTGCACTTGATTCAGGCAGTCGCCCCTTTTCACCTTTCAAGTATTTGCCAGTCAAGGCACCACCGGCCAATGGCGCCCAAGGGGTTACGGTCATACCATAGGCCTTTGCCATCGGCATCAGTTCAGCCTCCACGGTGCGTTGGAGTAAGTTATACTCAATCTGGAGTCCAATGAATTGCGACCAACCACGCAACTGTGCCATTGTGTTCGCTTGGCTCACCACCCATGCGGGGGTGTCACTTATACCTATGTAATGTACCATGCCGCGCGAAATCAAATCCTCTAATCCTTTTAAGATCTCCTCGGTGGGTGTCCAACTATCCCAGATATGCACCCACAACACATCGATGTAATCGGTGTTCAAACGCCACAAGCTTTCCTTCACGCTACGCATCATATTCTTTCGATGGTTGCCCGCAAAGTTTAAATCACCGGAACGGTCACGGAGTGAATACTTGGTGGATACCACAAAATGATCGCGGTCTTTGGCGATAAAATCGCCCACAAATTTTTCTGAAGATCCTTCTGTGTACCGGTTGGCCGTATCAATGAAGTTACCTCCCGCATTGGCGTAAGCATCAAAAATTTGCTGGCTTTTCTCTTTGTCCGCTCCCCATTTCCACTCAGTTCCAAATCCCATTGTTCCAAGACTCAATTCCGAGACACGCAATCCTGATTGCCCTAAAAGCTTGTAATTCATATCGTTTGAGTAAATATTGTATCTGCGCTGTGAACTGTCTAAAATTGAGCCACGAATGCACAAATAAACACAAATAAATTCAAGCAAAAATTCGTGGAATTTCGTGGAATTCGTGGCAAGATAAATTGCTTAATGGGTGCTCAGGTTACATTTGTCAAAAACATTTTTGTGCTACCATTTTTTCAAAAGTTCTCCACACCAAGTACTAGTTAAATCACAATTCAATCAAAAAAGTTTACATTAACAGAACAACCCATGAAAAAAATTGCCATCGTCCTTTTTGATGATGTAGAGGTACTCGACTTTGCGGGGCCCTTTGAGGTCTTTTCGATTGCCGGAAAAAGAAGCACGGGCGCAGCTTATGAAGTATTCACTGTGGCTGAGAATGCTAGGGTGATCGCACGCAACCAGCTGACCATCACGCCTACCTATACTTTTGCAAACTGCCCTACTCCCGATATCTTCTTAATTCCCGGAGGCGGAGGCTACCATCCGGATGGCACCCCTTTTGGATCCCGTAGAGAAATGAACAACCCAGTGATGCTTCAATGGATTAATCACCATTTTGAAAAGGCAGAATTAGTTTTATCCGTTTGCACGGGAGCATTGATTCTCGCCAAGGCAGGGTTACTTGAAAACCTGGAGGCCACCACTCACTTTTTGGCAATTGACGCACTTCGAAAAATAACTCCCTCTACCCGAGTCTTGCCGGACAAAAGATGGGTAGATAATGGCAAAATCGTTCTCTCAGCCGGTGTTTCAGCGGGAATTGACATGTCCTTTCACGTATTGGAAAAATTGCAGGGCAAGGAAGTAGCTTTGGAGGCAGCCGGGTATATGCAGTATGATTACTGGAAATAATTTTTTTGCACAGATAGAAATCTCTTTTACCTTTGCAGTCCTTAAAAATAGGAGCTTAGCTCAGCTGGTTCAGAGCATTCCGCTTCTGGCGGAAGGGTCGGATAGAAAAAGTAAAAACAAAAAGGGAGCTTAGCTCAGCTGGTTCAGAGCATTCCGCTTCTGGCGGAAGGGTCGGATAGAAAGAGTAAAAACAAAAAGGGAGCTTAGCTCAGCTGGTTCAGAGCATTCCGCTTCTGGCGGAAGGGTCGGATGGAAAGAGTAAAAACAAAAAGGGAGCTTAGCTCAGCTGGTTCAGAGCATTCCGCGTCTGGCGGAAGGGTCGGATAGAAAGAGTAAAAACAAAAAGGGAGCTTAGCTCAGTTGGTTCAGAGCATTCCGCTTCTGACGGAAGGGTCGGATAAAAAGAGTAAAAACAAAAAGGGAGCTTAGCTCAGCTGGTTCAGAGCATCTGCCTTACAAGCAGAGGGTCGGGGGTTCGAACCCCTCAGCTCCCACTAAAAAACCTCAGAAAGTTCTGAGGTTTTTTTTTGGATGGATGCCTATTTCTATATCCTTTTTTCTCCTAAAGCCAACAAATTCTATGTTGGCCATACCGCAGAGTCAACCGAGGAACGCACAAGAAAACACAATTCAAATCACAAGGGCTTTACAGGGAGATATCAAGATTGGATCTTGGTCTATCAAGAAACTTTTCCATCTAAACAACTGGCCTATGCGAGGGAGCGAGAAGTGAAATCGTGGAAAAGTAGACTGCGAATTCAAAAACTCATTGATGGTTCAAAGCATCCCGCCTCTTAGGCGGGAGGGTCGGGGGTTCGAACCCCTCAGCTCCCACTAAAAAACCTCAGAAAGTTCTGTGGTTTTTTTTTGGATGGATGCCTATTTCTATATCCTGTTTTCTCCGAAAGCCAACAAATTCTATATTGGCCATACCACAGAGTCAACCGAGGAACGCACAAGAAAACACAATACAAATCACGAGGGTTTTACAGGGAGATATCAAGATTGGACCTTGGTCTATCAAGAAACTTTTCCATCTAAACAACTGGCCTATGCGAGGGAGCGAGAAGTGAGATCGTGGAAAAGTAGACTGCGAATTCAAAAACTCATTGATGGTTCAAAGCATCCCGCCTCTTAGGCGGGAGGGTCGGGGGTTCGAACCCCTCAGTTCCCACACTGAAAATGAAGCCGTTACAAAAAGTAATGGCTTTTTTTTATGAATTCGGTTTACACAAAAGCATACACAATTGTTTTATAAGGGAAATGCATTTTATTTTTCGGGTGATTGAGATCTCAATTTATCACTGAATTTTAAAACAGAATTCATTTTGTGCTATTCCTCTTAAAATTCTCTGCCTGCTCAAATATCTCTACATACACCTCATCTCTTTCCACTGGTGGGTAACCAAACTCATCTAAGAGCAGGATCAAACCTACTTTTAATGCGGATTTGATGTCGTCTCTTTTATTCCAATCCGGGAATTTGGCTTGAGCGTCAACAAGGTCTTTAACTGCTTTTGCCAGTTCAATTAATTTATCTTCTGGATAGTTGAAATCGTATTTGATGCAGAGGTCTTTGAGGATGTCGTAAAATGCCTTTTCTTCAAAGCCGATACCGAGGGCATCGCCCGCTGAAAACTCTTTGTGTACTTCCCAGATTAAGTTGGTGAGTTGCTCAGCCATTTCTTCATACACTTCACTTCGTAGAATATCGCTTTCGTCACGTTGGTTGTAGCGTTCTACCAAGGCTTGCATTTTCTTGGTGAAGTCAATTCCTCGTACCCTATTCACTTTGCGCATCTCTCCGATCACTTTGGCAAGTAGTTGTTGAAGCAATTTGATTTTAGTGTTGGGTAACTTGATCTTATCAATCTTTGCTAGATAGTCTTCATCAAAAATGTCTTGTTCCGTTTCGGCCTCGTCACCCATTTTGAAAATCTCCTCTACCCCATCACTTTGCAGAGCGTCCTTTATCATCTCGCGTACTCGGGCATTCATCTGGGCAGTATCTGGAGCGTTGCCCTTGGTGAGTTTGAAAACAATGGAACGAACGGCCAGATAAAAATGTGTGTAGTCTCTTTCCGACTGCGTTAGTTGCTCGCTTCCAGCACAAATATCATAAGCGGCTTTTAGTCGCTTCACCAAGCCCATAAACCGGGTTTCAAGGTCTTTCGTCTGTTGCACATACTCGGCAGCAAAGTTTAAAGTATTCAATTGTTGAAGGGTGGTGCCTTTGAAATATTTTGAGTTGTCGAATGTATGAAATAATTTCGCCAGCAAGTCTAAATGGTTCCTAACAACGATGATCGATTCAGCAATGTCTTCAAAATTATTTTTATCTCCTTCGCTGTATTTCTTCAAAGCAAGATTCATCTGCTTCTTTATGCCGATATAGTCCACTACCAATCCCTTGTTCTTACCTTCAAACTTTCGGTTTACCCGCGAGATGGTTTGAATTAAGTTGTGTTGCTGTATCGGCTTATCAATGTAGATGGAATCAAGGAACGGCACATCAAAGCCCGTTAGCCACATATCTACTACAATAGCGATTTTAAAATTGGACTTCTCGTTTTTGAATTGCCTGTCCAGTTCTTTGCGGTATTCTTTTGTACCCAACAGATCGTATAACACCTTCGGATCGTCTTGACCGCGTGTCATAATCATTTTTATTCTCTCAATGGGTTTTAGTTCACGCTTGTCCTTATCTGTAAGCTCAACGCCTTCTTCGGCTGCTCGTACTTCATTCCATAACGGACGCAAATCAACGATGTTCTTGTAAAGCTCATAAGCGATTTCGCGGGTGCTGCATACGAACATGGCTTTACCTTTCACGGTAGCACCTTCGGAAACTCTGTTGTCGTAGTGAGTTACAAAGTCTTCGGCTACGGCTTTCAACCGTTTAGGATCGCCAAGTATGGCGTACATGTTGGCCGTTTGTTCTTTGCTTTGCTCAACCTGATATTCGTTTGCTCCTGCTTCGGCAGCTTCTTCGTAATACTTTTCTATTTTCTCTAACTCGCTATTTTTCAACGCCACTTTTGCCGCTCGTCCTTCATATACGATCCGAACCGTGATTTCATCCTTAACGGATTCAGTCATGGTGTAGGTGTCTACCACCTTGCCAAACACATCAAGGGTGGCATCAATTGGCGTACCAGTGAAACCTACAAATGTTGCTTCAGGCAATGACTTATGCAGATAGTGAGCAAACCCATAGGTTTTAGTTACACCTTTTTCAGTTACCTTCACTTTCTGATCGAGGTTTACCTGACTTCGATGTGCTTCGTCTGAGATACAAATAACATTGCTACGATTAGTGAGTAGCTCTGTGTCTTCGGTAAACTTATGAATCGTAGTAAGAAAAACTCCTCCGCTTTGTCTGCCTTGCAAAAGTTCCCGTAGCTGGGCGCGACTCTCAACACTTATTACTGTATTATCACCTATGAAGTTTTTGGCATTTGTAAACTGACCCGAAAGCTGATCATCCAGGTCAGTGCGGTCGGTAATTAGTACAATCGTTGGGCTTTCGAAATACTCACTTTTCATTAACAGCCGTGTGAGATAGAGCATAGTGAAACTCTTACCACATCCGGTAGCTCCAAAGTAAGTCCCTCCTTTTCCGCTTCCTTCTGGCTTTTGAGCCGTCTTTATGTTTTCATATAGACTCCTTGCAGCATAGTACTGCGGATACCGGCACACAATCTTTTCATCTTTCTTACTGCTATCGGGTATGTAAATGAAATTGCGGATAATGTCACGCAGCCTGTTCTTATGAAACATGCCCTGTACCAAGGTGAACATGCTATCAATGCCATCTACGTCTTTGGCTAATCCTGCCACTCGTCTCCAGGCATAAAAGAAATCATAAGGCGCAAAGAACGAACCTGCTTTATTGTTGACGCCATCGCTGATTACACAAAACGTATTGTATTTAAGCAGTTCGGGTATATCTCTGCGGTAGCGAACAGTCAATTGATTGAAGGCATCAAAAATGGTGGCTTCTTCGCGTACGGCACTTTTAAATTCAAACACCACGAGCGGCAACCCATTGATATAAACGATGCCATCCGGTATGCGCTTTTCTGAACCTACAATTTCAAGTTGGTTTACAAACTTATAAATGTTGTTGTCTTTACCATATTTCTCTTCGGCTTCTGCGGCTATCGTTATTAGGTGATCTGCTTCTGCCTGCGCTGAAGTTCTTGCAGACAAGTCTGGTTGTTTGTGTTTGTTTAAGCCAGTATAATCGATGAGCTGAATGTAAATATCCTTATCGTTTCGGTTTTCTCTTTTGAGTATAAACCCATCCGAAAGCATTTTTAAAAATGTTTTGTTGCTCTCGTAAAGATCAGAAGCTGATAACGATTTGAGTTGAAGAATAATGGAGTTAGCTTCGTTGAATGTGATACTTTGCTCCTCATATTGGGAAAGTAGAAAACCTCTCAAGTCTTCTTCGATCAGCACCTCATCTGGCTTGCGCACAATGGACTCACCGAAGTAGTGCGGATAGCCTTCCTGCGCCAGCAGTCCAATGAAAGTTTGCTCTAATTTTTCTTCTGTGAATTTCATTTGCTATCCATTATTTCCCAATGCCCACCAAGCTTAGGGCCTTTTCTCTCTATTATTCCGGCTTCTTTTAATTTGGCGATATATTTCTCTACTGTTCTCGATGTTTTTCCTACTTCTTCGGCAATTTGCTCTGAAGTGAATTCTGGATGGGCAACAATGACATCAAAAGCTCGGGCTACCTCTTTTCCGAATTCCTTCCGAATTCTTTCCGAATTCTTTCCGAATTCTTTCCGAATCTCTCCCGACTCTTCGGGGTTGGTAATCTTAAATATAGTAACAGAAACGCCTCCGCTTGCTTCTTTAATTTCCGGCTCTGGCAACTCAGCTTCTTTGCACGAGTTAATGATCTTCAATGTTCCTCGTCCCCATGTGTCAATGTATCCGGCTTTAAAGCAAGCCTCAGCAATCTTCGGATTTCGTGGGCGTGAGTTGTGCTCGCTTTTTAAATCTTCCAGACTAAGACCATTAGGCAATAGGCCTTCATTCCAAATGGATAGCTTATTATCAAATACACGAATCTGAACTGACGCGCCCATGTAGGTGCGGTGAACCAATGCGTTCAAAAGCATTTCGCGCAGCGCGGCTACAGGGTATTCTCCTTTTTCTATCCGTTGCAAACCCGCAAAGTCAATAGACCTTGTTAAGAATTTGTAGTTGAGTTGTACGGGTACTTCGTTAAGCAAGTGCACCAGGTTACCCTCAATCACTTCCTGAAATTTTAAATCAGCAGCATCGTTGCCAAAGCGACCAATCTTAACTTGTATGTTTGGATAAAACTGGTTGGGGTCTTTTCCAAAAAGAATAAGTGCAGCTCTCTTCAGTTTGTTGCCTTCAGTAAGGCGAAGCTTTTCTAAAACTTGCAGTGTAGTCAAGCCCTCTGTTTCTGGCATGCGGCCTAGTGCCTTGCCTTCCTGAATAAATTTTTGAAGGATGTCTTCGTCAACGTCATTAATGGAGGCACCTTCCTCTATCACATCATCCCAGGTTTTACCGGCTTTCTTTAACAGGAATTCATTCAGTTCAACTCCTGTTAATTCCAGCTTCGTGCTGCCTGAACGATAGTAATAACGACCCCGAAGTGAAACCGGCACCGAGTAAGGATTTACCTTTATTTCAATGTATTTGCTACCGGCTTCTTCTTGCAACTGCACATCGCAAATGATGCCCATGGTGTTGCGTATTTTTTGCGGAATGCTTTCTAGCAACAATTTGCAATCTGCCAGGCCAACAACATTTCCATTATCATCTTTACCAATATAGATTATGCCACCAATCGCATTGGCAAAGCCACATACCCACTTCAGATAATCATCATCCCAGCTTTGCTTGTATTCTATGTTTTGGCTCTCAGGCATTTTCCAATTTTTCCTCGGTGAACTTCATTTATTGGGTATTTTAATGTTCCACTCAATCCCCACTAATCGTTCTCTAATCATTTTTAAAATTTCTAACACAGAATCATCTGGTGGCAAAATACCATACACCAAGGTTTTAAAATTACTGTTATAAATAGCTTTTAGCTCATTCCAAACATTATCTAAATCTTTAAATATCAAGGCCTCATTGGGATGATGAGCTAACCACTCATTACTGTTTTTGTAACCAGCGACATCATCATTGGCTACCTTCAGCAGCAGTTTTGGAAATTCATTTGATTGAAAATAGGCTAAAAACTCTTGCTGTCGTAATAGCTGATGTAAATCATAGGTATGCCTTATTTTGTTCTTCAAATCATCAATAGGGTCTTCACCATACGAAAACCTGACTAAGCTCATGATTTTTTCACACAATGTTCTTACTGGCTCCAATACCCGCACATCAAAAGGCATTAGTCCATTGGCCTCGGCTATAGCCACTTGATTATTTGTCAGCATCATTTCACCTACAAATGAATTCAGTTGCTTAGTGGTGTAGGGTTCAAAATAGCCTAACCAATTCGCTTCCACTACAATCACATCGCGCACCTGACCATAACTGCCTTTGAATTCCTTATTGTAAGTATGTGCGGTTTTCCGGTTCATTCCCATTTTTTGAGTGAGCCCTTCGATATCAACTTCTGGAAGAACGGCACTCACCACGTCACTGATGATTTTGATTTTGGTAGTCATCTTGTTATTTGACTCACCTTCACGTCTTACTACAACCAAGTCAATGTCTTCTGAAAACCTATCTATCGTTTTGTAACACTTTGATAAAGCTGTACCTTCTTTGAATACGGTATCTGCTCCGATTTCATGAATGAAAAGAGTATGGAGTACATGGGTAACCCAATAATCTTTCTCGATATATTCCGGAGACAAGTTCATTCGCTGTGCGGTAAATCGAATCGCATCACGAAATAACGCTGTATTTTCGTGTAGCTTCATCTGATGTACCAATTGCTTTTTGTGGGTAACTCACTGTCTTTTATTGCCAGTTTTATAGTAGTGAGCGGATTTAAACTCTCTTTTAATTTATCCAATCGTTTCTCTTCATAGCCGTTGTTTTGCAGTATGGCACCCACTAATGCTCTTACTCGGGAAGGATAAAGTAAGGCATACTTCATCAGCAAGTCGGCTTGCTTTTCGTTGAGCTTCTTCAAGATAACGCTTACCCTGCGAACGGCCTGAGCCACCGGACAATCCGGAATACGTTTGATGTCTTTAAGCGCATCCAGAATTTCTAAAACTTCATAGTTGTTGTCTGTTACTTCGGTATAGCTTTTTACCGATGTGGCTTTGAGTGAGCCTCTGTTGATGGCAATACGTTTGCCTCTGCTTGCAATTTTAATATGAAAAGCCATTTGGGTTGTTAGGCCCAACCGATTATACAATGAAGTACCCGTTTCGTATGCCACCCGCTTACCGTTTTCAAACAAATAGGGGCGTAACAATTCTCTGTAGTCGGGTTTTAATTCTCCGAAAACCGTTTGTTCTGGCTTGTAAAAAATACCTTTTGAAACCTTTTTCAGAACTCCGTCTTTTTGCAGTCGCTCCAATGCCTTGGCAGCCGTGGTGTACTCCGCTTTGGCAATGCGTAAATCAACATACCCAAAGGTTTTTCCTTCAGGTAACTGCCTGATTATCTTGCGTATTTCTGTTGCCAATGCCATAAATGCAAAGGTAACACTTATTCGCTAATGTCAAGTTTATGGAGCCGAAAACTTGACATCATTAACCTTCTATGGTCGCTAATTTTGAAAGAAGCAAATCTTTAAGTTCCGTTAGCTTTTGGTTTTCTTGGTTCTTAATTTCAATTTCTTTCATTATCGTTTTTGCAACTTTATCAAACTTCATTTGCAATTCTGATGGTGGCAGTAATGCGTCTTGAAAGTATAAATCACCAGTTGTAATCATAGATTGTGCAGAACCACTATCTAACGATTTCAAATCTGAATTCCTTAAATAGTAATAGAGATACATTTTTGAAATGGTAGGTTTATCTACTTCAACTACAATACTAAGATTTGTGATGTATGAAAATCTGGGAGATAATCTTACTTCACCTGTTCCGCTTACACCTCGACATAAAACTAAAATTTGTGGCTCTTCATACATATACTCTGAATAATATCCACGAACTCCGTATCCAGAGAATACTGGATATCCTTTTTCTAAAAACAACTCTGAGTCAAGCATTTTTCCATACTTCATCTTGGTGAATTTCTCTAACTTTTCAAAACTCCAACCCTCAGGCAACTTCTCCAAATCAATACCCTCCACAAACCACTGCTTGTAAATAGCTTGTGCCGTTTCTTCCAGTTTTTGTATCAATTGTTGGTTTAGGGCTATGCGGTTTTGGATAACATTATATTCTTTTACAATCTCTCTTTGTTTGGTGATGGAGGGTATCGGTAATTCCACCTGACACATTTGTTCGTATTCAAAGAATTCGTGAGCACTACCATGACTTTTGAACCTTGCATATCGGTCAAACTCAGGTCTGCGAAACCACATCATTAAATATTCCGAGTTCAATATGTTTTCATCCTTGCTTCTGAAAATACGATATGAAGGAGAAACAATACAATCATTCCCTTGCCTTAGAGCAATTGAAATTTTGTCTCCGTTTCGAGTGGTTGCTCTGTTATATGCAAACTGATTGGTTCGCACAATTCGGTAGGTTTGTAAATCAATATCAATTGTATTTGTATGCGAATTTTGAAAAAACTTTTGGTTGCTGATACCCAAAAGTTCTTTGACTTCCATTCCATCATTTAACTGATTGGCTGGCTCAATGTATGTTCCAAGTAGCTTATAACTTGATTTCATAACCCAACTCTTTAAATACGGTTAGTAAATCATTTTTAGAAGAGCTTTCGGCATTCAGTAATTCGGCAAACTCACTTTTCAGGGTTTTCATCTTCTCATCAAAGTCGATGTTCTCGTCTCTGTTTACAAATTCAATGTATTTGCTTGGTACGAGTGAAAAATCCTTTTTTTTGATCTCTTCAAATTTAGCTGAATAGCAAAACTCAGGAATGTTCTCAATCTCACTTTGTTGCCACTTGTGGTATGTGGCAGCAATATGTCGTATCGTTTCATCAGAAAACTGCACAAACTTCTTTTCGAAAGGAATACCTGACTTTCTCAAATCAAAAAACAGAATCTCTTTTTCCCGATTTCTGAAATGACGTTTTTCACTTCCAATATTTGTAATCTTATCCTTCTTACTTTTATTTATTAACCAAAGCGAAACGCTTATGTCCGTTGTATAAAACATTGAGCTTGGGAAAATCAAAATCGCTTCCACCAAATTGTTCTCAATCAGTGTTCTGCGGATTTTATATTCTTCACCACCACCACTCAAAGCACCGTTGGCCAGAATGAAGCCTGCCACTCCATTATCGGATAGCTTGGAAACAATATTCAATATCCACCCATAGTTGGCGTTGCTCTTGGGTGGCACGTCATAGCCTTTCCAGCGCGGGTCGTCTTTCAATTCATTTTCTGCCCGCCAGTCTTTTTGGTTAAAAGGTGGGTTGGCCATAATGTAGTCGGCCTTCAGGTCTTTGTGCTGGTCGTCCTGAAAAGTATCGGCTGCCTTCTCACCCAGGTTGCCGCTTATGCCGCGGATGGCGAGGTTCATCTTCGCCAGTTTGTACGTAGTGTTGGTGTATTCTTGCCCGTAGATAGAAATTTCCTTTTTGTTGCCGTGGTGGTTTTCAATAAACTTAATGGACTGTACAAACATACCGCCTGAGCCACAGGCAGGGTCGTAGATAATGCCTTTATACGGCTCTATCATTTCGGCAATGAGGTTGACAATGCTTTTTGGAGTGTAAAATTCTCCTTTACCCTTGCCTTCGGCAAGCGCAAACTTGCTGAGGAAGTATTCATATACACGGCCTACAATATCCTGCGCTTTGTCTTTGATGGTATCAATGTCATTGATAGTATCAAGCAAAGAAGCGAGTTTGGTAATGTCCAAACCCAAACGAGAAAAGTAATTGTCGGGCAAGGCGCCTTTCAATGCTCTATTGTTCTTCTCAATATTGTGCAGGGCAGTGTCAATCTTTAATGCGATGTCGCCCTGCTTAGCGTTTTTGATGATGTAGCTCCAGCGCGAGATTTCATCGAGGAAGAATACGTTGCTGGCATTGTAGAAGTCTGGCATCTCCGCATATTTCTCCTTGCCATCGGCAATGAGTTTTTTCCTGTGTTCTTCAAACTTGTCGCTGGCGAACTTTAGGAAGATCAGTCCTAACACCACGTGCTTGTATTCAGCAGGCTCTACGCTGCCGCGCAGCTTGTTGGCGCTATCCCACAGGGTAACTTCAATACTTTTCTCTTTGAGTTCTTTTTTGGCCATTCTCGGTAGTTATCAATAATTAGATTCTGGTCGGCATTTGAGCGCCCTTAACTTGTGAAATAGCTGAAATTTACGCCATAAAAAGCTCTTAAAAAACGTGGTTTTTCCCCTTTTTTATAATGAAAAAAATGTGAGAAGAAGCCCGTGCGTGTCGGTAGCGTTGGAGAACTTGAGATCACAAACTGTGCCGTCAAGTTGGGGAGGCCTCTTCTTTGGAGGGGAGTTCAAACATGAAATCAGGTGGGAAGCGATTCAGATTTCTTTTTACGGCCTGTTTAATTGTTCTTGGTCTCAACTTAGTAAAGTTCGGCAAGGTCTGCATCCAGCACGACTCTAGGACTTTAATTTTTCCAATAAACTTGTTAATAGGTTTTTTGCCTACCAGGTAGTAGCTTTCAAATTCTTCGAAGCCCTCAAAATATCCCTCCTGCTTATCTGCCCAATCAACACGCCATTTTCAACAACAGGCAATCGCCTGACCGGGCTATTAAGAAACTCATTCGCAGCGGCAACAATATCACAGGTTGATTCAATTGTTTTTACCTTGGCCGTCATGTAATCTGCCACTTTGCGCGAAGAGGAAGGAAGGTTATAATAAGCTTGATCTACAATAATGCGCAAGCAATCCTTTTCAGAAATAATACCGACTAGCTTTTTTGCATTATCTAACACGGGTGCTCCCGATATGCCTTTGGCGATAATAATATCGATGACCTCTTCGATACTTTGATCCGGCTTGAATGTAATCAAGTCACTCGCTCTTACCATGTATTTGGTAACGAGCTCATAAGTTGGTTGCTCGGCCGCAATTTGCTCTTTAGACTTCATCTCAGGCTTAAAATTCATGACTAGACGGATTAAGGTGAAACATCACTACACGAAAATGTGCTGCGTTGAAAGAATCGGGTGAATCTCGCACAGCCCCTGCTTAGGTGAGGTGAATATACCAAAAATACGAACAGGTGCAAATAGGGAACGAGCCTGATTTCAGCTTACCAAGACAAAATCAAATCATTTCTGAAGAGTAATTTGACCAAGATGCGAAGCTTTGTGAGTCACTCTGCTCAACAGCACATTCAACTTATTACGTTGCGGCTCCTTCTTAAAATCTTCTTCAGACGCTGCGGTATGCCGCTGCAACCAATCATTTTCTGACAATGACTTGAAGTGATCATCCAATGCTTTCACAATGTCAGTCCATTTCGCAATCAGTTCTTGCCTTGATAAATGTCCTGATTGGTTTGAACCGCGCTCGTGATGATAAATTTTTGCCAATTCTGGATGAATTCGCTCGCCAATTCCAAGTAATGGCAATAATGCATCATCTGTATCGGCTAAATGTCCGAACAACCAGGAGGGAGAATTGCCACCGGGTATCACAGGGGTATTAAAATTTTCTTCGCTAACGGTATTCAGCATTTTTAACATTCTGCGGTTGTAGCTGTCCCACTGCAATAAACAGATTTGTATGGTTGTCATGGCATGTTTGTTTTTTTGGTTGAGGGAAGAACAGTTGACCACACAAGAAGGTTCACCTCGAAAACAGATTTGGTTTCTGATGACGATTTCCGTGATAGTTTTCTACCTTTGACTTCTCACTTGAAATGAGCCATACAATTATGAACAAAACAAAACTGATCATCAACAATAACGGATCTATTAAAATCGAAGGTGATTTTGAAATTGTCGATACCAACGGAAATGCATACGGTTTACAGGGACGCACAGTCGTCTCTCTTTGTCGTTGTGGTTTATCAGCCAACAAACCCTTCTGTGATGGAGCACACAAAGAGAAATTTGCACATGAGGCTGTAGCATTCGAATTACCTCCTCGCAAAGTGTAGCTTTCCTGCTTTTCTTTATTTCGAGTCGCTACGGTATACATCTTGTATTTCGAGTAAAAAGCATATTTTTGCGCCCCAATGAAGAAAATCATAGAGTCAAGAAAACTGTTGGGTGTAGCGAAAGAGGTAGAACTGAAAGAATTGAAATCCATTTACCGGAATTTCATGAAAGACTGGCATCCGGATAAAATACAGGATGACCCACAAGCAAAACTTCACGCAGAAGAAAAAAGCAAGGCATTTATTGAAGCGTACCACCTATTGGTGAGCATAGCTCCAGAGACACGCGAGCAGCAACTAGCGCAATATACAGAGGTGATCACCAATTCAAAGATGATCGACTTTGTGTACAAGGCGCAAACACTGGAAGTTCGCTTTGCCGATGGCAGCCGCTATGAATACTTTGGTCTTCCTCATAGCATCTACAACAAATTGGTCAACTCCGATACGCCAGATCGCTTTGCCAGAAGGCATATCTATCACTCTTTCGTGTATCGAAAAGTGAGCAAGGCTTCGGAGGAATAATTCAAGACCTCAAATAGAAATCTACTTTTGTGTCCTTGGCGCCAAGAGAAGACAGATAGTCAACTATCGGCTTTGCGTCTATCCCTCCTTTTTGGGCATGATGTAGCATGGTAAAGCCGTGTGGCCCTTTCGAGTTAAGAAGGCCGGGGCTAATGTTAAGAACATTTCTAACTACCTCCAGATGCCCAAGCATGCAAGCCAAGTAGATATTATAGCGGGCACCTTTGCCAATCAAATAGTGCGCAATGTCTTTATTACCCACATGCCCTGCCGCTTCTATGGCTGATTCAAAATCCCCACCACCCCAATCATAGGAACAGTGCAAAAGCAGATGGTCGCTTTCAAGCATTTCCTTTACGCGATCAAATTTGCCATGTGCTGCCGAGACAAACTCCTTCGCCAAGTCTATTTTCATTGGTGCTGGTTTCTCCTGAGCAGCAAAACCTGTTATCGATGGTAAGGCAACCAACCCACTTGCGCCTAAGAAGGCACGTTGAATAAATTGATGACGTGTAAGAGAATTCGCGTTTGTCATAAGGAGTTTAGTCTAACTTCCCTGCCAAAACGAGGCATCGCTAATAGCGTTGGCTTATTGTGTTGAATGGGGCAACGGAACCAAGAGAGGTAAAAACTTGAATTTTTCATTGGGAAACATGCAATTTTCGCATTGGTAAGAACATAGGTTTCGCATTCATTTTCCCTATGAAGATCCGTTTCTTCGAAATATTTTTCTTCACATGATTCTAGCAAGGGAAAGTAATTTCTCCTATGAAAAGCTTGCTTGCACGCTTTTGTTTTAGCTTTAGCTTGCCAGACCGAAGTGACTGTAAACCTCACACTTAGCATTCGAGGCACCAATCAAAACAGTTACCACAAAACGAAATGTTAGTGCTTTTTCATAGGAGGAAATCGTTTTGTTGTTGTTATCCAATAGCGAATTTCCCTATGAGAATTTGGGATTACTCGTTTTTTTCACCTTACTTCGCATTCGATTAAAAAAACTAAACGCTATGGCAAAAACAGCAGTAAAGAAAACAGCTAAGAAAGCAGCTCCTAAAAAAGCAGCTAAGAAAGCAGTAAAGAAGGCGGCTAAGAAATCTGCCCGCAAACCAAATGCGGCCTTCATGGCTCCTTTAAATTTGAGCGATGCATTGGCAGCGGTAGTAGGCAACAAGCCACTTCCTAGAACTCAAATCATCAAAAAGATTTGGGAGTACATCAAGAAGAATAAACTTCAAGACAGCAAGAACAAGAGAATGATCAATGCTGACGAAAAGTTGAAAACACTTTTCGCTGGTAAAAAACAGATCTCTATGTTTGACTTAGCGAAGATTGTGAACAACAATGTGAAGTAATTCTTTCTACCTATTGAAAAAGCGAGCTGATGTAAATTAGCTCGCTTTTTTTGTGCCTACTATTTAACTGAATTCTCCCCGCCTCCATTTCTTTATCGCTAGGGTAAAAACAAACTCTATTTCAACCGAATTCCGTAATTTTTCTTTCTGAATAGTCTAAAAATCACCCAATATTTTTAAATATTTATGAAAAATTAGCAAAGTAGCTTTTATGAAGAAATCAGTCATTTACTTGGTGTTGTTACTCACCATTAGCATTCTGGCTTTGTTTGTTCCTGTGCCGGCATCCATACCGACCGAAGGAATCAACGCAGGTGATGTTGCCTGGATGCTTACCGCCTCTGCCTTGGTATTGTTAATGACGCCCGGGCTCGCCTACTTCTATGGCGGCATGATTGATACTAAGAATATGATCTCCACCATGCTCCAAAGTTTTATCGCCATGGGGGTGATCAGTGTGCTGTGGATCGTTGTTGGTTTCAGCCTCTCATTCGGTGATTCGATTGGCGGATTCATTGGCAATCCTTCTACTTTTTTTATGTTTAAAAATGTATTGGATGGAAAACCCTGGTCTCTTGCCCCGACCATTCCTCTCGTGCTCTTTGCGTTCTTCCAGTTGAAGTTTGCCATCATTGCGCCCGCCTTGATTACGGGCACTTTTGCTGAGCGGATTCGGTTCAAGTCATATCTAATTTTTCTCGTGCTGTTCTCGCTGTTCATCTATGCGCCTCTAGCGCACTGGACGTGGCACCCAGAGGGTTTTCTCTTCAAACTCGGTGTGTTAGACTTTGCTGGGGGAACTGTAGTTCATATGTCAGCAGGATTTGCTGCGTTGGCAGCAGCTATCTATCTGCGTAAGCCTTCGTCATCTGAGCGAAAAGAAGCCCATGCGCCTGCCAACATTCCATTTGTGTTGTTGGGTACCGGCTTACTTTGGTTTGGATGGTTTGGCTTCAACGGAGGCAGCGCATTTGGTGCAGGTACTTTAGCCGCATCGGCCTTTGCTACAACTAACACAGCCTCTGCTGCCGCGGGGCTATGTTGGGTATTGGTGGATGTCGTTCGTGGCAAGAAGCCGTCCGCTTTGAGTTTTTGTATTGGCTCAGTAGTTGGCCTGGTAGCAATCACCCCTGCATCAGGATTTGTTACGATTCCCTCAAGTTTATTCATTGGCACGATGGCAAGTTTAATTAGCAACTTGGTCGTTCATTGGACCTCAAAAACGTCTTTGGAAGATACGCTAGATGTATTCCCCTGCCATGGAGTGGGCGGTGCAGTGGGAATGCTAATGACTGGGCTCTTGGCGCACACAGCCGTCAACGGTGCCAACACCACGGGCAACGGCCTTCTCTTTGGCGAGTTTGCACTTTTCAAAGCGCACCTCATCGGGCTTGTCGTGGCTATTGCATTTACATTTGTCGGTGCCTTGGTGATTTTGAAAATTACCGATTTGTTGTCGCCTCTTACGGTGAGTGACGAAGAGCAACTCATTGGATCGGATATACACCAACATGGCGAGAAAATGCATTCTTTGGATTTAGTTGCAAAGCGCGAAACTGACTAATAACCCCAAAGGCTCACTACTCGTTTTTGAGGGAGTTTTGAAATAGATCCATAACCTCATCAAAACTTATCCAATAGATGTTTCCTGTCCCGTTTAAGGTGCCGCTACTTATTTTTTTGATTTGTTTGTAACTGGTTTTTATTTCGAACGATGTAGGCAGAGTATTTCGTTCGCTGGTAAAGAATAAAATCTTTTTTTCCGGATCTACGTAAGGGCAATAGTCCAATCGGGTGGAGTTTAATGTGGTTAGGTTTTTTGACGGAATCCATTTGCCATTGACATCCTTCACGCTAATATATAAATCGCCTCGCCCTTTATCGTTTTTTCTACCGTAACCGGTATAGAGAATAAATTTCTCATCCGGATCTACGAATGCATTGAACTCGTAACTTTTTGAATTTACTGCGGTGTCCAAGGGAATTGGCTTCTCAAAGTGATCGGCACTCCACTGCGCTATAAAAATATCTTCTTTGCCGATACCTTCTTTATATTGAGCGGTAAAGTACAAGTTTCCACTTTTGGTAATGGAAGGATAAAACTCATCTGATTCGGTGTTGATAGTGTTTCCAAGATTTTTTGGCTCACCCCACGTTTTGCCAGTTCGCTCAACCACCCAAATGTCGAAGTCTTTTGGCTTATTTCCTGCAAGTGGCCGATTGGATGCGAAGTACATTTTGTTCCCATCGGCACTAAAGGCAGGTTCCAGGTCACTAAACTTCCCAACGAAAGAAACGACCTCAGGCTTTGACCATCCCTTTTCCCCAAGCGTTGAGAATACAATCGTTTGGAAAGAAGATTCAGGTGTGGAGATTGTATAGTAAATTTCCTTACCATCGGATGAAATAGCAAAGTCTCGTTCATTCATGGATGTCGAGATAAACCCTTCTGCAAAAAGAGTCGCCTCAGTCGGGGGATTTTTTAAATTGATTAGCGTTTGCGCTGATAGAAAATAAAGGGGGAAAAGGAAAATCAGCAAGCGGATGGCGTTTTTCATTTATGACTTGTTGGAATACTTCAATTTATACGAAGTTAAATTGATTTTGGATCACTTTTCTTCAAAGCGCAATACTTCTTACTTTTGAGAAGCCATGAATCGCCTCGACCGACTTACTTCCATCTTAATTCAGTTACAATCCAAAAAGATTGTAAAAGCTTCAGAAATAGCTGACCGTTTTGAAATTAGTTTGCGTACTGTCTATCGCGATGTAAAATCGCTAATGGAGGCAGGTGTACCCATTGGCTCCGAAGCCGGCACCGGTTATTTTATTGTGGATGGGTTTCACCTCCCTCCGGTCATGTTCACCGAAAATGAAGCCAGTGCCATGATGATGGCCGGCAAACTTGTGGAGCGCATGACCGATCAATCCATACAAATTGCTTTTGAGGGTGCACTCTACAAAATCAAATCAGTACTTAACGAAGTGCAGAAAGACCACCTGGAAAGTCTGCAAGATCATATTGAAGTACTCAAACCACAAATGACCATTCCTGCGCAATCGGGAAATTTTCTAACTGATCTGCAGAAGGCTGTGGTAGCCAAACAAGTTATATTACTAGACTACTTTAGCAACAATCAAAACGAACTCACTCAGCGAAAGGTTGAACCCATCGGTCTATTTTATTACAGTGCCGCTTGGCATTTAATCGCCTGGTGCCGCCTGCGCAATGGCTTTCGCGATTTTCGTTGTGATCGGATCAAAATCCTCAAACAAACAGGAGAGGTATTTACACCACGTAACATCTCGACTATGCGAGAGTACTTCAACAGCTTGCAACAGGCCAATGTTGAAATGAAGTCGGCCACTATTTTATTCGATCGTAAAGAAGCGCACTATGTTCAGAATTCACGCCACTACTTTGGTTTTGTTTCAGAAGAAGATGCCGATGGGCAAGTGCGTATGAATTTCCTTACCGCAGACCTAAATTTAATGGGGCGTTGGTTACTTTCTTATGGGCGAGGGGTAGAAATCGAAAGTCCCGAGGAATTGAAGCGAACGATTCAACGCTTTGTGGAAGAATTGCAAGAACACTATTTGAAATTGGTGTAGCTTTCAAGCTCACAATCACTGAAATCAAAAAATTACAAATCTGCTTGATGACCCTCCTGACATAGGGCTGTCACAAAAAAAAAAATAGTTTGATTTTCTTTTTATTGCTGACATGGGGCTGTCACTCCACGTTCGTTGGTTTGATCAAAATTAAAAACTATGGAAATCAAACTAATCATCTTCTGGGTATTGCTCTTCGCAATGGCAGCACCTTCCTTCTTTTTTGGCTTTACCAAAGTCATCGGTAAACAAGACAAAGTAGAGTTATTCAATCGGCTCGGTTACCCGATTTGGTTTATGAAATTAGTGGGTATTGGCGAAATTACCATCGCCATCGGCTTGCTACTTGAACCTACTCGCTTTATTGCAATTGGCCTTTCAGCCATCATTTTAACGGGTGCCGTTTTTTCACACTTTCGCGCTAAAGAACCAAAAGAAGCCATTCCACCTGCTATTGTGTTTTTGCATTTAACTGCCATCTACATTTTTACATTCTTCTTATAGCAACACTTACCACCAATTATATGACTCAACCCATCATCAAACAAATCAAACCGATCAACTTTCTTTTTCATCATGCTGAGGTGAAGATCAGCGACCTGACCAACCAGATTCCAGTTGCAAAAGAACTTTTCAAAGAATCCGTGCGACTCGATCTTCATCCCTCTGGCCCTATCCATTGGCACTACTTTGGCTTCATGGGTGATGAGTCGAAACCATTTATCTTAGAAGTATGTTTGCCCGTTGCCATTATCCCCGCAGACTATGACGGAAAATTTCATTTCAAACGCACAGAAAATTTCAAATGTGTTTCACTTTTGCATGAAGGTGGATGGCAAGAAATTCCCAAAAGTTATGGCGTTTTAATGGACTACATGAAACAGCACCAACTTAATCCGAGTGGAGTCACACGCGAGCTCTACATCAATGCGGATTTTCTAAATCCAGAAGCGAATGTGACTGAGATACAAATGGGTGTAAATTGAATTAGATATGAGGAAGATTACTATCGCGCTCGGAATAGTAGCCGCATTGCTGTGCCTACTCATTTTTTCTGTAAATGCGCAACCTAAACCTAGTATGAAACTAAATGCGGGTTTTATCATTTCTAAAATACCGGAGACAAAAAAATTCTATACAACTGTATTGCAAATGGAAGTTGCCTTTGAAAACGATTTCTATTTGTTGCTCCAAACATCAGGAGGAACTGATCAAATCAGTTTTCTGTTGCCCAATCATGAAAGTCAGCAGCCATTATTCCAACCTGCATTTGTAGGCAAGGGTGCATATCTTACGATTGAGGTAGCGAACGTTGACGAAGTGTATGAAAAAATAAAGAAAATGAAAATCCCTGTTGTCATTCCAATACGGGATGAACCATGGGGTGATAGACATTTTGCGATTATTGATCCGAACGGCATTGGAATTGATATTGTCACGCATACGCCTCCAACTAAGTAATATGGAAATTCTCGTTTTTGCCACATCTGTAGCATCAGCGCAAGAAGTAAAAACGCTTGCGCCTGTCATCAATAAGTTGGCAGGCAAAGGCAACTGGAATTTTGCATTGGACGATGACGACCACATCTTGCGCATTGCCACAGAGCAAGTAGAGCCTACCAAAGCCATTCATTTACTGAAACAACACGGTTTCGACTGTAGAGAGTTAGAATAATTCGTTTTAAACCTAAATAGTATGGCCAATACACTAACACTTAACACATCCATCTCCATCAATGCTCCCAAATCAAAAGTATGGATGGCGTTGATCGATCCCGAGCAAGTAAAAAAATATTTCTTCGGCACAGTACTGAAATCAGATTGGAAAGTTGGCAGTGCCATTACTTTCAGTGGCGAATGGGAAGGCAAGCCATATATGGACAAAGGCACGATCTTACAAATAGAAACCGAGAAAATTTTGAAGTATAATTATTGGAGCACATTTTCGGGAACCGAAGACAAGCCGGAGAATTATGCCAATATTGGTTACTCCCTAGAGGAAAAGAATGGTGAAACCGTTTTTTCTATTTCTCAAGACGGTATCAAAACCAAAGAAGCACGTGCCCATTCCGAGCAAAACTGGAAAATGGTATTGAACAGCTTAAAGGAACTTTTGGAAGAATAATTTACCTTCACATTATGACAACTGCAAAGAAACCATCAGCAAAAAAAGTGACCATGAAACCAGCCAAAGGCAAAACATGGACGGACAAAGTGAACGACCCAACCAAGGAATATCAAATAAAGAAATTGGAAAAGGACTTTGCTGATATGCCAGCTGGTGCAAAAATGTTGATTGCTACTCCCAAAATTATTGACGAATATGTTCGCCACATACCAAAAGGAAAAAGCGGAAGCTTGGCTACCTTGCGAAAAGACTTAGCCATCGAATACGGAGCAGAATACACCTGTCCGGTTACCTCCGGAATTTTTCTGCGAATAGTTTCGGAAGCTGCGCATGAACAAATAGAGAAAGGCACACCTCTAAGCAAGGTCACACCTTTTTGGCGAGCGGTGGATGAGAAGTCCGCGCTCAACAAAAAACTTTCTTTCGGCTCAGAATTCGTTTCAAAACAACGCAAGAAGGAGGGCATTTAAACCCAACTTGTACACTTGTAAAATTTAGATTTAACCCATCTGCCCCGGGGGCTGAAGAATACTGAAAGTCCCGTCAGTATTTTCAGGGTTAAACTTGACCAAAATGCTATGCACTTTGCATCAGCCGAAGGGAAATTTTGCTGTCGCAAAATTTGGGGTTAAACAAAAGAGCTAAAATCTAGGCAAAACTAATTTTTCTAAGCAAAACAAATTCCAACCCGAGAAGAGCGTTTTCATTTCGGTGCTGTTTTGCAAAGGTTTCGTGTCAAGGTTGAATATCCTTGACCAAAAAAGGGAGTGCTAGTTAACAATAATGCTATTCAATTTTGCCCATATCTCGTTTTGAAAAGTAAATGGCACTAAAGATGCATCTGGTACATCGCCCATACGAATGATCACGAGCTTTTTACTTGGCACTACATTGATTAACTGCCCGTTTTTTCCCATGGCTGCAAACATATCATCAGGTGCGTTGGAGGTGATCTCGGCCGGGAAGACTACTTGAGAGCCAGGCGCCATGGAAGATGCTTTTCCATTTAGCCAAGTAAGATAGCCATAGGAAAGATTGCTATTTTGAGAGGTGGTTGTCATTAACGTGATATAGTCCTCCGGGATTAATTGAGTTTGATCCCACTTTCCTTTGTTTAAAAGCAACAAGCCAAAACGAGCCATTGATCGGGGTGTACTAAAAAAAACATTGTTCAGATCGATCTTTAAATAACTTCCGTCCATCCCAATTTTGGTCAATAACTGCTCGCTTAGATAAGCGTTTAGGGTTTTGCCAGTAGCATTTGCAATGACTCCATCCAGGAGAGTATAGGGTCCGTTATGATAGGCCCAGCGTGTTCCGGGATCTGCTTTATAGATCAAACAGGCTTTATCCGTGCAGTCCTTATTGGCAACACCATCGTCTAAGCCGGTAGTCATCGTAAGCTGATGACGCACTGTAATTTTGCTTTCTTGCGTGGGAGTAAGGCTAGTCCAACCCACGCCAAGGAAATCTGATGTCTTAGCGTCAAAGTTTATTTTTCCCTGACTATTGGCAATACCCACTATCGCTGAGGTGAGCGTTTTTCCGGCAGAGGCCCAATACCAGTTACTAGTGACTGAGAAATCAGCAGTAGAGTTGAGTTGTCTACCCATGTATTCTTCAATGACAATTTTGCCATCTTTCAAAACAAGGAACGCCCGTGAGTCGGAAGTTTGCAGAAAACTCTTCATATCTGGAATTTTGGATTCATCCCACCCCAGACTAGCAGGCGTTACTTTTTCCCAGTTAGCTCCGATAGGAGGAAAGTATAATGACTTTACTGGCGCAACCGCATCATTTTTGCTACAGGATAAAAGAACTAATAAAGTTGCTGAAAGAAAATAGAAGAGCTTCATTGGAAATAAATTTTGACTTAGACTAAAGCAAACGTCAAACGTTTAAGTTCGTTTATCTGCTAAGGTTAACTTTTCTTAATATTGTTTAACCCAGATTTTGCAGCTGGCTGCTAATTCTGCCCGGAGGGCTGAAGAAAGCTCAAAAAGAGCCGTTCAGGGCTAACCTTGACCAAAATGCCATGCATTCTGCGTCAGCCTCAGGCAAATTTTGCTACTGCAAAATCTGGGTTATCTCCCCCCGCCACAAAGAAGTGTTGGTGGGAAGGTTGTAATAATCCGACTCCGAGGCTTTAAACTCGATGGCCGGCTTGCCGTTGATCAAATTGGCGCGGTAGGCTGGAGTGTAGACTCCCGCACCTGTTGCGGTGCAAGCACCATTTACAGAAAATGGAACCGTTATCGCAGCACTAGAAGCATAATTTGAGGAGACCTGAATAGTGGCGGAGCCTGCATTTTCCAACGCATTGGAAACGGCCTGGGTAAACAGAACAACAGGTCTTACGCAAGCAACTGTTGCAACAGCTCCATCGGCAATAGTAACACCGGTTACTTGATTGGAAGCATCAATCCGATATTATGCAGCACATGATGTAAAATCACCATCGGCATCTACCATCAAGTAATAAGTGGTGTATTGGGAAGGAAGTGCAGGAAACTTAGTGGGGTCAATGTTAAAAGTAACCGTTCCCAATGAACCACCCGAAGCATCAAATTTCCACTCTCTGCCCACACGTTGGATTTTTGAATTGGCTGATGGAATTTCTGTGGTTGACCAAGCCGTTAAACTTGTATTGTCATGGCCAAAAAGCAAATACTCTCCATTAGCCAGATTGCTGGGTGAAGCTATGCCAAGGGTAGCGCCATAGTAAGCTGAATTATGAATATTTTACGCATCCTCCCTGCCAATTCCAGCGACCTCAAATTTGTGGGTAGACTCAAATAAATATTTGTCTGTCGGTATGCTTACACCATACTTTGAAGATAGATAGTTTTCTACAATGTTGCGTTGAGCCGTATTTAAGACTGTATTATAAAGAATGATCTCTGACATTGTTCCATCAAAGTAATTCGACCCTACATTTCGTGCGATCCACGGTGTGGCAGAAAATGATACCGTGTTGGAGCCAGTGCTAAAGAGGACAGATCCATCAAGTCTATTTGCCCAATTGCCCGCAGCGCTCCTAACATTATAAATTCTCAGTTGGTTGAGAGGCGGAGCCGCAATATTGTTTTTGTAGAGTTAGTCCCAAATTCATCAAAGATAGTTCTATCCACTCATGGCTAATGTGTGTTGGTGCTGTTGCCCAAGCACCACAAACCACTTTGAGCAGCTGCGGGGGGGTAGTTATTGATTTTTGAAACCAAGAAAATCTCACCTTGGGTAAGTGCCGCAAGGCTGGAAAACGTATAATATTGATTTGTTCCATTAAAGTTGATCGTAGGAAGACCTCCTGAGCCGTTTAGAACATAGGTTGGTCCATTTACACCGGTAGCGTTATTTGAGTTGCCGGATTGATCTGTCCAAATACGTACCGGATCGCCATTAGTAAAGCCGGTGAGTCGATCTACCCTCAGCCAAAACCGATTAGTAGCCAAGCTTCCAACACCGGCAGGGCCGGTTTGGGCAAAACCAACTTTCGCTAGGGATAGTAGCCACAAGAACTTAAACCAACTTTAAAATGCCATCGGAGTTCTTTTATTTGATATAGACAAAAAATAAAAATACAGCTTTTTTCAAAGATTGTGTACGCCTGTTTTTTCAATTGTAATTTTGGCACATCCGCTCATTGCCACTTCAATATAATCCATGCAAAGTGCCAATTTACGTTAAGTACTTTTTGTCCCTTATTTTGGAGCAGAAATTAGGCGGAAGAAATTTGACCTTATGTCAATAAATAATCTAAGTATTCCCTGCCGCGACTTTCCGCAAAAAAATCTAACAACAGCATGAGCGCTGATTGTATGACAAGACCGAGCCCCACTCCTTTCCACATGGTAGCACTTTTGAAGTAGAAAAGAAGCGCGAGGCCGATTAAGACCAAGACGATTTCAATCCAACGATAAAAAACGAAGTTATTCATCACTATTTTCATCCTAGGGATTTCTTCTGTCTGAATTCGTGTTTTGTCGATCTGAATCATTTGATTCACACGAGCAATATCTTTTGAGCTGCGTAAGTAAACCGAGCCGCCAACCGTAATTTGGATGAGGGCTATCGCAATTAATGGGTAGGCAATTCCATTGTAAAAGGGCTGTTTTAGTTTTGCAAAAAAGTAAACAGCAAGAGTAATTGCAACCAGGCCGACAAGGACAAACAAAAAGCTTTCGGCTTTTTCAGCGCCAAAGTATTTTTCTACTGGATTCATGATTCGTCATTTGTTAAAAAGGGTACCTAAAATTATTTTTCTAGCGCGTAATAGGTCCACAGAGCACCCAACAAATCAGCGCTGCCAATGCCGGCCAGCACAATGGTTTCGTCAAAATAGAAGGTGAAGATTACCGTCACGAAAAAAGATTACTTGGATCACCTACTTCCATCTGCCTTTTATTTTTCATCATCGTCCAGGTCATTTACAAGGAATCCGTTGGTCGCGAATTTGAAGGTCAATCTGCGGGACCTCATTTGTCAAATTTAGTCCACAGGGTACTTCTTCCTAAAAACCGCATTCCCATTACATACCCTTTCAAAAACATCTTTCCGTCTTTCTGCAGCGTAGCAAAACAAGTATAGGTTTTACCGTTGTCGGGGTCATAAATAGCTCCGTTTTTCCATTCCTTGTTTTCGGTATCCCACTCAAGATGGTGAAGTATGCGAAGGTTAAGAATTCGCGTATTTTTTAATTTTGCATCCGGATTGTGAATGTCTTTGCGGGGTGCGGTTCCGTCATCATTTTCGTCCTTTTTGATCCACACGATGGTACCGTGAAACTTGCCGCCTTCTTCGTGAATTTCGATGCGACTTCTCTTTTCTTCGTCCCACCAGGTTCCGACAATTCCATTCTTGGTTTGCCCCCAACCCAATGTGGTGACAAGAACGCAGGCAAGCGATAGATTCATTTTCAGTGTGCTGAATTTGTTTGTGTGCTTCATTGTTAGTTTAATTTTGGTGATTTATTGATTTACGAGTGATGTCAGATTTTATAACTTGCCCGGCTGACGCCAAAAAATAACCTGGCCGGTAAAAGACGTTTTAAAGTCAGCAGTAAGGCTGCTGGTGACGCTATAGTATAACCTAATTTGGAGGACGTATCGTTACTGGCTTTAAAAATAGTCCTAGCTACTTCGATAGGGTCGGCACCTTTTGCGCCCGCTTGCCTATTTACTTTTTCGCATTTTGCGACAAAGGCATCATAATCTTGGGTGTAGTTTGGTTTCCTAAATGCTTGGCTTCTTCCATAAAATTCAGTTTTGATTGCTCCCGGTTCAATCAATTTCAGTTTGATGTTAAACTGCGCCACTTCTTATTGCAAAGATTCAGTAAATCCTTCTACCGCCCATTTAGTAGCATGATAGCTGCTGAATAATGGGAAAGCTAATCGACCACCCATACTAGCTATTTGCACAATCGTACCACTTTTTTGGTTACGCATAATTTTAATGGCCTTGCGCGTTACGCGCGTCAGACCAAACACATTGGGATCAAACTGTTTTTCGATGAATTCATTGCTCATCGATTCGAACACGCCATCCGCACCAAAGCCGGCATTGTTGACGACCACATCAATTTTTGAAAAGTCTTTTTGAATTTCTTGTAAAGTTTGCTCAACACTAGCTGGTTGGGTTACATCCAGCGCGTAGAGCTTTACATTGGGCAGGTTATTTAACTCCTTTTCCTTTTCGGGCGACCTCATGGTACCCGCTACCTGCCATCCTAGCCGCTGAAAATAAATGGCCGCAGGCTCGCCAATTCCTGATGAACCACCTGTGATCACAACTGTTTTCATGGTTTTTTATATTTTGTTTGTTGAATTACGGTCTTCTGTTGAGTTGAAAAAATTTAAGCTTTGATACTGTTCCAGGCCATCTCAAATAATTCTTCCTTTAGTTGGGATGTTATTTTTAACGTTTCATTGTAATGCAGTTTTACACTTTCATTGATCGGTCCCATCAACTGACTGAGTAACAATTGCACCGGCAGTTGCTTGATTAGCCCCAGCATTATGCCACTGCTCAAGAAATCTTCCAATGGTTTTAGAAGTTGGTCGCTTTGTTGAATTGTTTTTTTGGTGAGATAACTTGTGTGGGTATACTGCTCAATAAATTTCAACCGCTCGGGTTCAGCCAAACTAATGTTCACGTAGTTCATCCAAAGTTTTTTAAATGCAATAAGAAAGGGGTCGGTGGCGTCAAACACTTCAAGCATTTTTAACGTCTTGTTTTTCTTTAGGTGATAATACAACTCATTGATGAGCACCCCTTTGTTTTTAAAATAGATATAGAGCGTACCTGTGGCCAGGTTGGCGGCTTTGGCCACATCTGCCATTTTTAGTCCATTGAAGCCGGTTTCCAATACAAGTTTAAGGGTAGCCTCATAGATTACTTCAATCTTGTTTTCATCCCTTGGTCTTGACATAGAGCAAATATAAGTGAATATATATTCATTTAATGAGAATTTTTAAGGTGTCTAGCCGAAAGTGGTTGAACAATCTGCGAAAAAGTCTGTAAATTGCCCACATATATTGTCCCGATGGAAAACGAAGTTGAACTAAGCCAGCTTAAGGAATACATCGCAAAGTTTGTCGAGTATTCTGACGACCAGTTCAGCGTTTTTCTGCAAAGCCAAAAAAAGAGGTTGATTCCGAAAGGCGGTCTCTTAATGGAAGCTGGGCAGGTATGCGATTACGTTGCGTTTATCAACAAGGGTTATTTCAGGGCCTTCTGCATAGTCAACAACGCGGATGTTACTTACAATTTTTCATTTGAGGGAAATTTTTTTGGTGACTATCCGAGCTTCCTTTCGCGAAAACCCTCCAACGAAAGCCACCAAGCATTAGTTGACTCTGAAGTATTAACCATTTCGTTTGCAGATATGCAGCGTGCTTATCGTGAAAACCCAGCAACGGAAAAATTTGGAAGATTAATTGCAGAATTTATCATCTTAGGTATTGCCGAGCGAAATCGATCGATGTTATTTATGAGCCCCGAAGAACGCTATTTAAACCTGATGAAAACACGACCAAAAGTAATGGCCAATATTCCTCAACATTATATTGCATCCTATCTTGGCATACAGCCTGAGTCGCTAAGCCGGATCAGGAAACGGCTGGCTACGGCAAAACGCATCTAGCAAGCCGCTTGTTAAGTGCCAACCAGGCAAATGGTTTTCCGTTGCCAGAACCCAAGTGTAAGTTGTTCTACCAGAAACGAAGCGACAAGGGTTCTACTTATTTTTGGCGGTGCTGGCCAAAAGTAAGGAGTTTGACTAGGAAGAAAAGAAACTGGTTCCCGTGCGCTTAGCTCTTTACGATCACTCAGCGTGCTCGCCATCACAAGGATAAAATCAATCGAGCTTTGATAGAGCAACATTTCTTGTTCGGCCTTCGCTTCGAAAGAACTACCAAGGCCAGCCATCCAAATCATTGCTTTTAACCTCCAACCGGCAATTTTTTTTGTAGAACCCGCCCCCAGCGAAGAAAGGCATATAAATTTTTTTGCGCCACTGTGCGTGATAGCGCGAATGATGTTGGCTGTTCCCAGACTCAACACGTCTGTTTTTCTTCCATCTCTGCCCAGCGCAGAAACAACAGCATCGTTTCCTTGCATCGCGTTGAAAATGTCTGGATAATGTAACACGTCTCCTTTCAAAATCTCTAACGCTGGATGATGCTGCCACTCGCGAAGTTTCTCGGGATGGCGAACCAACACGGTTACCTCGAATCCCTGCGTTAATGCTTTTTCCAATACTAGCTTACCGGTTCTACCAGTTGCTCCTAAGATTAATACCGATTTAATACCCATTCCCTTTTTGAATTTTTGACTGAATAATTTTCTTTCGTAATAGGGGACTTGTAGTAACTGGGTGACTCCTTTTTTAAGAGTTCAAAGTTGATCCATGCTTTTTCAAACAGAAGCAAATACGATTCACTTGGCTTTTTCATGTGGCTTTCATTTTTTGTTGACACAAAATTGGAAAGAGGACGTAGTTTCCCCCGTTGATCTTGGTTAAGAACTGACAAGTCCTACCTTTTATTAACCTAAATCAATTCAAATTTTCTTGAATGAAAAATCAGATATGTATTTCAATCTCCGTTAAACCCAAATTTTGCAGTAGCAAAATTTGCCTGCGGTTGACGCAAAATGCATGGCATTTTGGTCAAGGTTAATCCTGAAAATACTGACGGTACCGTCAGTACTCTTCAGCCCTCCGGGCAGATTTTGCAGCCAACTGCAAAAACTGGATTAAATTGATCTGGGTTAATTAAGGTCAGCGAATCTCCAATCTTAACTTGGATCAATGGAAAAAAGGAGTTTTGCCACACACCTTTGCTTCGTTAAAAACAAAAAACATATGAAAACACAACTCACAAAAAAAACAGTATCGCTAGCTATTGCTGTTGGCTTATTCGCGTTGATGATAACAATATCATCATTCGCCCAAAAAACACAAACCCTGCGTGGCAAAGTGATTGACGAGGTAAGCCAAGCCCCTCTCATCGGTGTAACCGTGCAAGTGATTGGAAATTTTGAAACCTTGCTTGGTGCCTCTACTGATGTTGATGGCAACTTCGAAATCAAAGCTGTACCACTCGGTAGACAAACAATCAAGATCAGCTACGTAGGGTACGAAGAGCAAGTGATTCCCAACGTAGTGGTCACAGCCGGAAAAGAAGTAATCTTAAATGTATCACTCAGGGAGGGTATTGCCCAGTTAAATGAAGTAGTTATTACTGCCAATACAAAGGATGACAAGACAGCAACCAACAATGACCTTGCAGTAGTTAGTTCTCGTTCCTTTAACGTAGATGACACCAAACGCTATGCGGGTGCGCTGGGTGATCCGTCACGCATGGCTGCCAACTTTGCAGGTGTTGGCGGAGGCAATGACTCACGCAATGATATCGTGGTTCGTGGAAATTCTCCTACCGGTATGTTGTGGCAATTGGAAGGGCTCAACATTCCTAACCCCAATCACTTCGGAGCTCTTAACAGCACCGGTGGACCAGTGAGCATGCTCAACAATAATAACCTGGACAAGTCGGACTTCATTACTAGCGCTTTTCCTGCCCAGTATGGGAATGCGATCGCTGGGGCTTTTGATATTCGCCTTAAAGAAGGCAACAATCAGCGTTTAGAAAAAGTCGCGCAGGTTGGTTTCGCTGGTTTCGAATTCGGATTGGAAGGACCTTTTTCTAAAAAAAGTAAAAGCTCTTTTATCATCAACTACCGGTATTCCACTCTTGGATTATTTCAAACATTGGGAATAGAATTTGGTACAGGCGGCAACACGCCTAACTATCAGGATCTCAATTACAAATTTACTTTTCCAACAAAAAACAACGGCAAAGTATCGGTGTTCGGAATTTTAGGAACTAGTTCTATTGATCTGCTAGGTAGTAAGATTGAAAAAACCGAGTTACAAAAGCCTAACAACACTGACCTGTATGGAACTGAAAATCGAGATGTATATCCCCGTTATGGAACGAGTATCAATGGAATCAGTTATGAGAAGAATTTATCTAAAAAAACATTTGCAAAATTTACGCTCGGCTATAGCAGTACGAACGAAAATTTCACTTCTGATTCGCTTACGCGAAATACAGGGTTAGATGTGGTTGGGCGATTCAGAAGAGGCGAGGGAAAATTCAATACAGGGAAAGCTTCATTTGTTTTCTTCACTCGCACAAAATTCAATGCAAAAAACTCGCTTACTTCTGGTATTTACATCGATCACAACCAATTTGATTTATTCAACCGCGACACTTATGCGAATGTAAACAAGGATTCGATTCGTGTAAACATCAACGATAACAATGTATTAAGTCAAGCCTATACACAATGGAAGCATCGTTTCGACAATCATTTTTCGTTCTCTGTTGGGGCGCACTTACAAAACTATAGCCTAAACAGTCAAACGGTAGTTGAGCCTCGCGCCAATGTTAGTTACCAAATCAATGGACGTCAATCATTAAGTATCGGATACGGTCTACACCATCAGGCACCATCTGTTTATACGTCTTATGTACAGACAAAAACACCTAGTGGAATTGTGTATAGTAACAAAGCCCTTGATTTTATACAAAGCAATCACTACGTAATTACCTACGATTGGAATTTGACCGACAATTTACGTTTGAAAGCAGAGGGTTACTATCAAGAACTTTCCAATGTTCCGGTTGAGAGAACTGCCTCTAGCTTCTCTGCAATCAACACAGGCGTAAGCTTTGGTCCATCTGACAGAGACTATTTGGTAAACAAAGGAACAGGTACAAACTATGGAGTTGAACTTACGCTAGAGCGCTTCTTCAACAAAGGCTATTATTTCCTTATCACTACTTCCTTGTTCGACTCGAAATATAAAGGCAGCGATGGCATCGAACGAAATACTGCTTACAACACGCAACATGTTGTCAATGCGCTAGCAGGAAAAGAGTTTAGGGTGGGTAAAAACAGAAACTTCCTGAGCCTAAATCTAAAAGTAACTTCTATTGGGGGCCGCTATTTAACGCCTCTTAACTTCACGGCATCTCAGCAACAAGGGCAAGCCGTCTATAATGAAAGCAAAGCGTTTAGCGACAAACAAAATGACTACTTCCGAACTGACTTTAGAATTGCCTATCGTAAAGAATACAAGAAGAGTACACTTGAGTTTGCCCTTGATTTGCAAAACTTAACCGGCAACCAGAACATTTTCTCTCAAACGTATAACCCCCGCACCAATTCAATCGTCAACGAATATCAACAAGGATTCTTCCCTGTGCCGTTTGTCAGATATACATTCTAGAAATAGAAACCTCCAAAGACTGCCGAACATCGGCAGTCTTTACTTACACCGCCAATCCAATAAAACCAAAGTTCAATATCAACACCATAGCTGTTGTAATGTTGTGCTAACTTAAACTCACCTTTCCAGAATTTTAAATTTGAAAAATGAAGAAAATAGATAACAAAACCACAGCGTTCCTTTTCATCACTTATGCTGTTTTCGTAATCGCGGCATACAGTATTCTTGCCGCAGTTTTTGAGTTTCCTGAAATTCTTAGAAAACCAATTACCGAGCGATTTGCATTATTTCATCTACATGAAAGCATCATAATACCCACTTATTATGTCTTTGCATTAACGGGTGTTCTACAAATCTTTTTTTCAATCTATCTTTTTAAAATCAATAATACCACCAGCTCAAACGGACTATCCAGCTTGATCTTTGGTGTGTTAGCTGGACTGTGTCAAACAATTGGATTCATCAGATGGGTTGTAGCAATTCCTTATTTAGCTTCGATTAGCGCAACAACAGATGTAAGTACTTTTGAAGGCTTGCTCAATGCCTATTTTGGTATGAGCATAGGAGAACATCTAGGAAGCTTGTTCCTAGCCATATGGTTGGGCTACACTTTTCTTTCCATGCGCGAGACGAACTTGTTCGACAACCGCTTGTCTCTGTTGGCGCTCATTAGCGGAATATTAATGTTACCGATTGCTTTCGAACCATTGGGTGCAGCTTTCTCGGTATTTGCATTTTTAACTGTTCCCGTATTCGGACTAGTGACTACTTGGATGCTATTAATGGCATATTCTCTGCTAAAGGGAAAAGAAGAAACAATAAAAATTAGCTCAACCGTGTGGATTATCGCATTCATTTTTTGGTTCGTGAATGTCATCCCTGCTTTTTTGTAAACAATGTTACCAAATCTTAAAACTAGTGTCAGCCTGTGGTTCTCAAGAGATTCATTTTGGAGGCCGATTTCGTGGGTTGAGGATTATAGGCTGCCTGGTTTTTCGTACATCCAGTGATGGGAAAAAATTAGGAACTCTGGCCTTTGTTAAATGTTGTCTTTTTGGTTCTAACACCACAGTAGGAGTAGCAAGGTCGCAATGCAAAGGATTCGTCAGTTTACTTACTCAATTCAAATCCGAATAGTATTCTGGGTTTATTGACACGTTAAAAGTTAGCGGGTTACACTAAAAAAAGAAGTAAGTTTACTTGGTATTTCGGCATCGGCCTGAAAACCCAACATGACTATTACTTCCATTTCTACGTTAAAGAACCTGCTCATTCTATTTCTTGTTTTTGCGGGTTTGCATTATGCGCAGGATTTCCTAATGCCATTGGCAATTGCGGGGGTTTTTGCTACACTCTTTTTGCCACTGACGATGTGGCTGGAGTTAAAGAAATTCCCAAGGGGTTTGGCTGTATTTATCTGTTTACTAGTGTTGCTGCTGGTGGTTGGTGTAATCGGTGCACTGCTGGGTTGGCAAATATCAGAACTCATTAAAGACATTGCACTGATCAAACAAAAGGGAAGTGAAGTCATCAATCAACTTCAACAATTTATTCTCAATCATTTTGGCATTTCCATCGAGCAGCAATCGCAAGTGTTCAAAGGGCAACAATTGTATTACACCGACATCATTCAGCGGTTTGCCGGTTCCGTGACCTCTATCCTCATAAATTTTGTCTTAATACTGGCCTACATTTTCTGCTTGCTTTACTACCGAGGTCACATCAAACAATTTGTTCTCAAACTAACCGTAGCCGCACATCGAACGGAAATGAATGAAGTACTTCACACTGCCTCGCGCGTTTCACAGCAGTACTTGATCGGAATCGCAAAAATGATTGTTTTATTGTGGATCATGTATTTCATTGGATTCTCCATTGCCGGTGTGAACAATGTCTTGTTTTTCGCCATCCTCTGCGGATTGTTAGAAATCATTCCATACATCGGAAATATCACAGGTACTACGTTGACAGTGCTAGTGGCTGGTATCCAAGGTGCAAGTCCGTCCGTATTGCTTGGCATTGTTATTTCTTATGCATTGATACAACTCTTTCAAGGATGGATTTTGGAACCGATTATCGTTGGCCCGCAAGTAAGGATTAATTCGTTTACCACCATTATTGCCTTAGTAATTGGAGAACTTGTGTGGGGCATTCCCGGGATCTTTCTGGCAATACCACTAGTGGCCATGTTCAAGATAGTGTGCGATCATAATCAATCGCTCAAACCTTATGGATTTTTTATTGGGGTAGTTGCATCCAAAAAAAGAGAACATGAAATAACTCGAAAGGTTAGAAGTTGGTTTAGATTGAGGAGACATAAGAAAGATACCTAACCATTGTCAAATTGAAGCTCATTATAACTTCTTAATTTCTAATAATTCCCCTTAAAACATCTAGGTCCTTATCCCTCAGTTCTAAATCATTCAAAAGTATTACTGTTATTTTTGCTAGATTTGCTAAAACAATGCTAGTGATATGAAAAAAGCCCTTTTATTATTGTTTATTCTTATTTCAGTGAAAAGTGGGTCGCTGTTGGCTCAATCGGAATCAGACGCTTTACTGGGAGTCTGGGAATCTGGAAGCGGAAAAGCGAGAGTCAAAATTGACAAAGTTTCAGATAAATTCTTCGGCAAGATTGTGTGGCTGAAAGAACCCAACAACGAAGAAGGAAAACCGAAGGTCGATAAAAATAATCCGGAAGAAAAACTGCGGACAGCACCATTACTCGGATATCGTATGCTCAAAGACTTTACCTATAAAGGAGAAAAAACATGGGAAGACGGAACGATTTACGATCCGGAAAACGGGAGCACATACAGCTGCACCATAAAGATGACAGATGACAATACGCTTGAAGTGCGTGGTTTCATTGGCGTTTCATTATTTGGTCGCACAGACGTATGGAAACGAATTCAGTTGAAAAAGAAATAATCGGATGAAACAGTTTGGCTGGTTGTTTTTTGTTTTTCTATCAACTTTTTCAGGCATGGCACAAGAAGCAGATACCGTTGAAGACTATAGTATGTATGGAGAAGCTGAACTGGCAGGAGGAGCGAAACGGTTTTGCACATCCAAGGTGTTCGATCTCAGTCCAAATAAATTGATCAGTGTAGGCTACGACTTTCAGGGCGGCTATCGTGGAGATTTTGGCAACCAGGGCACCATACAGAGTCAGTCAACCAATATACAAAGCAACTCCGGGCTGAGATTGGCAGCCAATGTTCCCGTGATTTCAAAAACAAATATTTTATTAAACTTGGGCGCCAACTACTGGGAGAATTTTTACAGTTTCAGCGAAGCCAATTTAATGCACCCACTGGCTCAATCGCTTGCAAAGTATGGGCTTCGAACCATTGGGCTTAGCTTCACGCTATTCAAACCGATCAATGAGAAAAAATTCTTCCTCGTTAATGGCTCTTTCGACCTAAATGGAAATTACTCTTTTTCAAATTTTCAATCGTTGAATTCAACGAAGATATCAGGTGTGGCTGTTTATGGATGGAAGAAGCACGACCGACTAATGTATGGCTTTGGTGCTGCCCGAACTTTCAGAGTAGGCGAAACAAATTACCTACCTGTATTTCTCTATAACTACACATTCCCAAGCAGGAAGTGGGGCGTGGAAGCACTTTTGCCGGCACGCGCAGCGTTAAGAAGAACTTTCAGTGCCCGCACACTCGGCTTCTTTGGTTATGAGTTAGAAGGCAATAGTTACCTGGTCAGAAATTTATCCAATGAATTTCCAAACACCTTCAACAGTGTGGAACTGCGAAGAAGTGAGCTGAGAATACGGTTTACATTTGAGCAATCTATCAAAGACTTTATATGGCTCTCGCTTCAGGCCGGGCTTCGCTACAACTACCGATTCAGCGTGGACGAAAAAGAATTTTTTAGGGGCTTCGGTGATGAAGCTTATCTATTCGAAAATAGCTTGGCTAATTCACTTTACGTCAACTTTTCAATCAATTTGGTCAGCCCATAAGTTGAGTTCCAGATTTTTTTGATCCAAGGTTAATTCTCCTCCACGTACTTTTTAAAATTGTCGAGAATGGCCTGCCAGCCGGCTCGTTGAAGCTCTTCGGAGTTTTCAGCTTCCGCTTCAAATTCTTCTACAACTTTACACGTACTTTCATCAATAACAAATTCTACCATGACCTTTCGCCCATCGGATAGTGTGTAGCCTATTCGTTTTTGAATCTCAACTTGGTCATATACGCCTTCGAGATCAAAGCCAAAACTGCCATCCTTTGCCTCCATACGAAAAGAGAATTTCCCTCCCTTTGTCAGATCATTTGTAGCGCTGGGTGCGCACCAATCAGCTGAGGCAAAGTTCCACTGCGTGATATGTTGAGGCTCTGTCCAGTATGTCCAAACCTTTTCGATTGGCGCCTTTATTAGGGTGGCCACAGTAATTGCTTTCTTCATTTCTTTTTTTTCAATAATTGTTTTTGTTCATTTTCTTTCAATCGAAATCTCACGATCTTTTTGATCAGCGTAAGTGGCAAAGGCTTATCGATGGGGAAGCGCACCGTTCCCTTCGATCCTTCATAAACCGAGAGCTCATTTTTTTGAAGGCGCTAATGCCGCTCCCGGTTGGGTAAAAACCAATGTGGTTTTGATAAGCACCAAAATACACGAGCACACCATGAAACTTGTAGGCAGGCATCATGTAACTAATTTCCTCCTCGGCTTTAGGTGCTGCCTTTTTTATGGTTAACCGAAGCCTTTCCAATTTTTCCCTCACGTTTGCAGGTTGCACTGCAATATACTCGTCCACGGTTTTTATTGTTTTCTTTTTCATCTACTAATTCCGTTGCTTTCTGGTCAGAAAATTTTATCAGTATGTCAAATGACATCGCTGGGAAGTAATGCAAGAAAAGCAATTTTTCTAAAATCTCTTACAGCTATTTTACCACGTCAATCCCATTTTCTCGGATGCTAGGTTCATGTGCAATGATCGAGCAAACTTTCTTGGTAATTTTACTGTTGTAAAGATCAAAAGTAAAATACGATGAATACTGTCTTGCACAAGGCTGCCACACGTGGCCACGCCAACCACGGCTGGCTAGATACCAATCACACGTTTAGCTTCGCCCATTATTATGACCCCACCCGCACACACTTCGGAAAGTTGCGCGTATTGAACGATGACTTTGTGGATGGCGGTATGGGCTTTGGCACACACCCACATGATAACATGGAGATTATTTCAATTCCCTTGGCTGGTGATTTGGAACACAAAGACAGCATGGGTAATATCGCGGTGATCAAGCAGAACGATGTACAGATCATGAGTGCTGGCACTGGCATTTATCACAGCGAGTACAACAAGAACAAAGATTCAAAAGTGAACTTCTTGCAGATTTGGGTTTTCCCAAAACAACAAGACATCACTCCGAGATACGATCAGATTACTTTCAAGCCAGAAGACCGCGTAAACAAGCTGCAACAAATTGTTAGCCCTTCTAAAACGGGCGAAGGCGTTTGGATCAATCAAGATGCGTGGTTTCACTTAGGCAATTTGAAAAAAGGTATCGCTACCGAATACGAAATCAAACAAAAAGGCAATGGTGTCTATGCCTTTGTTATTGAAGGCGAGGTAGCAGTAGGCGGCCAAAAATTAACTAAACGCGATGGCTACGGAGTGTGGGACATCGAAAAATTTTCGATCACTGCTGATAGCGATGCGGAAGTGTTGTTGATAGAAGTACCAATGAGCTAGTCTTGAGACATGAGATAAGAGATAAGTGAACTTCTCACGTCTCAAATCTTAGTACTCAAATGTTACCTAAAGAAAAAATGAATATCCTCGTCTTCGGTCGTCACCCTCAAATTATGGAAACCGTTTTGCGCTTGATCAATAGCCAACCCGACTGGAAGGCTGAGGGTGCAATAACCGATCAGGAAGCAGTCGAAAAATTTAACTCTAATTTTAACTTGGTTTTAATCGGTGGAGGCGTGGCGGAATCTTCGAAAAAAAAATTGAAAACTGCTTTTGAGAAAATAAATCCACAAATAAAAATGATCCGTCACTATGGAGGTGGAGGTGGATTGTTGTTTAATGAAATTGAAGAAACAATAGCACAATAGTTGATCGTTGATGGATAGTCGTTGGTCGCATCTTTTTTAACAAGAGACATCCAACAACCATTAACGAACAACCAACAACAAATTTATTATGAAAAACCGATCGGTATCCAGACTACTTTACGCCCATCAAGTCGATATGGGTGGCATGCCCATTCGCCAGCCGTTGCCAACACAACAGGTAGAACAGATAGACCCTTTCTTACTGTTGCATCATGCGAACACAAAGGCGCCAACTCATATCGAGCCCGATCATGCGGGTATTGGCCCACATCCCCATCGCGGATTCTCACCCGTCACTTTTATCTTTCAAGGAGGTGTGCATCATCGTGATAGTCGCGGGAATGATAGCGTGATTTATGCAGGCGGTGCACAATGGATGAACGCGGGCATGGGGATTATTCACAGCGAGCGTCCGCCTCACGATATTCATGAAATTGGCGGACGTCAGGAAATTATACAATTGTGGATCAATACACCGGCAAAAAATAAAATGGATCAACCAATGTATTTTCCATTAAGTGCTGAGGATGCACCTAAAATTCAAACGGTTGATCCACGCATAAGTGGAAAAGTGTTTGCCGGAGAATTGCTAGGCGTGAAAGGGCCCATTCCGTCACAAGCAATTGTGAATGCCGCTACGTTAGAAATCAAGCAGGGAGGAGAACTTTCGATACCTATTCCTCAGAATCATAACGCTCTAATATATCTATTGGACGGCAAACTTACGGTGGAAGGCTTCGGCCTCGTTGAAGGATTACACATCGTTCATTTTAAAAATGATGGAGAAGGCGTTGCTTTCAAAGTATTAGAGGATACTCGAATCTTATTTTTGACTGGTGAGCCATTGAATGAACCTGTTGTATCACATGGGCCGTTTGTCATGAATAACCAAACCCAAATCATGGAGGCCATGCGTGATTATCAGATGGGGAAAATGGGAATACTCATTGAAGAGTAATTCTATCGCGTATTAAATCATGACATTATTTAAAAAACAAAAATATGGAAGCACAAAAACCAACCATCGTACAAGCTCTGAAAGGAGGTGCCATTGCTGGATTAATAGGAGCCGGGCTAAATAATATCTGGAGTTTAATTGCCGCTGCTTTGGGCGCCACCATACCGCCTGGTTTTGCCATCGCAGTGACGTTATCTTCTTTCGTTCCTGTGTTTATTGGAACACTTATTTTTTTCGTATTGGTTCGCTATACCCCTAAGGGATTAACGATTTGGTATGTACTTTCTATTGCATTCACTTTGCTGAGCTTTTTTCCGGTGTTTAATACACCCCAATTGCCCGATGGCACGTTGCTAGACTCCACCTTCCCATTATTAGCGGGGCCGATGCACGCCATCTCAGGATTTTTGGCGGCTTGGGGAATCCCAAAGTGGGCTCGTTGAACTGTTCTTCCAAAATCTTGTTATCATTGGCTGAACCTTATATAACTTTATGGAAACCGAAATAATCATGCAGAAATCATCAATTATAGAGCAACCCCTGGTAGACGTTATTTCTCAACGCAAAAGTAGTCGGGCATACGCTGAGACATTAATTGAACCAGAAAAAATTCAGGCAATCTTCGAAGCCGCTCGTTGGGCGCCCTCCAGTAACAATGAGCAGCCTTGGGCCTATATTTATGCTACCAAAGATCAACCAGAACTTTGGGGTAAATTGTTTGATACGCTGATGGACGGAAACAAGATTTGGGCGGAGCGCGCTCCCCTGCTAATTTTATCCATGATCCGCAAGAATTTTATCAGCAACGGAAAACCAAATCCTTCTGCAAAATATGATCTTGGATCAGCCAACGGATTTCTATCATTACAGGCCACGCATCTTGGATTAAATGTTCATCAAATGGGTGGCTTTGATCGTGAAAGAGCAAAATTGAATTTGAACATTCCTGATACCCATGAGGCAGCCGTGATGTTGGCCATCGGCTATTTAGGAGATGCAGCGTTGTTACCAGGCTTTTTACAGGAGCGTGAAGTGGCTCCACGATCGCGTTACACACAAGAGTCGTTTGTAATGAACAACACTTTCTGATATGGTGTCTGCCACCATCGGAGCAGATCACTTTCGCACCGAAATAACGGTGGGTGGAAAAATCGTGATTGCCGATGAGCCGGAAGAACTGGATGGTACAAACCAAGGCCCTGCCCCGGGAGAGTTTTTATTGATTTCGCTTGCTTCGTGTACGGCCATAACCCTGCGCATGTATGCTGATCGAAAAAACTGGCCCATAGAAAAAATTATCGTGGAAGTAAATTTTGAAAAAGTTGATAATAAAACTATTTTTAAACGAGAGCTTCAATTGGTGGGTGACTTAACTGACGAGCAGAAGGCACGTTTACTACAAATTGCCAACGCATGTCCGGTGCATAAGACTTTAACAAACCCGATTGAAATCCAAACTAGTTTGTCGTAGACATTCTTCTAAATTCTGACTTGTGTATTCTAAATTCCTTGGATCATGAAAGACATCACCAAAAAATACACCAACGGAGAAGTGACCATTGTTGGACGAAGGTCATAAGAAAATAGTTTCTCAAGGCTGACTATCTCGAAAGAACTCAATCACATACTCCGAGCTATACTCGTTGGCTTCACTGTCTTTCACAAACAATCTCGCTTTCTTACCAAGTTTTAGGCAAGTATTTTTATTGGCAACATCTTCAGGTGTGTTCATGGGTTGCAATGCGGGATACCACAGCACCCGCCCGGGTTTGGTGAGTAAAAGTTGTGGCTTACTCCATTGAATGGCGTTGTCACCAGTACCGAGGTCTCTATTTCCATTAAACGAAATATAAATGCTGCTGCCACGCCAACTGTAATCTTCCACCTTGCCCATCAGCATCACCCAACAATTTAAATAATAGTTCCAACTGACAGAAGGTCCCCAATGATACTGACCTTTAATGGAAGCCGCACCGCCACCTTCTGCTCTTGGTATTTGAAGAGAAGGAATCGGAGATCCTGCCGCGTTGTCAGCAGCAGAAAAGCCATTTCCATTCCAGCGGGATGCTTTTCCCTCGGGATGGTTCAAATCGTTCAACTTTATTCGAGCCACACTTATACATTGCCCGCTCCATTCAGTGTCTTCATTATAGGTAGTTGAATCATACGCCACTGGGTAACTATACTCACCATAGAACAAATACAAATAATCGCCACTGGCAACAGCAGAAGGGTCGCCCACACCGCCTGCAAATGTTTTGGATTTATTATGCGGTAACAAAATCATTCGGGGCTGAAGGTCTTCAATAAAAATACCTCTGTTATTCCAGCTTTTGCCTCCGTCCAACGATTTCATCACTCCAATTCTACAAACCGCAGCAGCAGATTCGGGACCGCGCAAACCTTGCGGCCAATTGATATTTTTATAGCCAATACCGGTTGCGTCATCATGGGGAAGGGTTTCGGGATAATTTTCGTTATGGTAAATGCCAAACAACGTCTTTCCAGTTGTATCGGTGGTATCTTGATAAACCGTTTCAAACCAAACCGCTCCATGAAGTCCATTTGTACCAGGCTTTGTATTAGGCGGCATAATTGGGCTGACAAATTTTTCGCGTGGTGTCAAGAACACCTCATCAGCATTTAAACCATTGGCATATTTCAATTCCAGTGCATCGCCCCAAACAGGATCTTCTCCATATTTTCCCGGAAAAATTCGAAGCGTATCGCCAATCCATGCCTCGGCCATGTTGCAATCCACAAATGAATTAAACGTAAATTTTTCAGTAGGTGTAAGACGGAAAGTGGGTGTGTTTTCTGATTCGGTGGACGTTGATGATTGCCGACACCCTGCAACTACTGCCAATACTAAAAGTAAAAACGAAGCCTTGTGTAATTTGTAATTATTCATTCAGCTAATTTACGTACCTTGAAAATGATTATCAACTAACTTAAGAACTAGTTTGCTCCATTGCCGTTTTACTTCTATTTTTAGGCGTTCCCTATAATCAAAACAATAAAGGGGCTGTTAGCTCAGTTGGTTTAGAGCACTACCTCGACAAGGTAGGGGTCACTGGTTCGAATCCAGTACAGCCCACTTCAATTGTTCGGAAGCAAAAATAAGTTGAACTAGTTCCAAGTTAAGCTGAACTAGTTCCAAATTAATACGGATTTCTTACTAAAGTATTTAATTTAGCCCCGTTATTTTTTGTGCTGGATTATAAGCCTTCTGGATAATTGCAATAACTATAGCAATTGCCGTAGTATTGTGCTGCAATCCTTTAACATAGATTTTGTTTATGCTTAGGCGTAAACTCGGGATAACAATCCCAAGGCGTTGGAACCACCGATTCAAATGCTTTTCTGATTTTGCTATTTACAATTGAGTAATACATATAGAATAAAATTATGGTTTGTTCAGCCAAACTGAATTGGTATAAAGTATCAAGATAAACGGGCGCCCATTCTAGATACTTTTAATAGCCATTTCTTCCGCGACTCAGAACTGGATTTTCTCATTTCCCCAAAAGTGGTAAATCTTACGGGCTTAAAACCAACATATCCGAAGACGAGCTGCCTTAACATTCTATATTGCGCTGCCCCATATACCAGGAAAAACCACCATGCGGGTGAATCCATTGTTACCAGCAAACTCATGCTCTTACCTTGCATCAATTTTTCAGGGAAAATTTTGCCTGAGTGATGCTTGAATGCAAAACCAGGTAAGAAAACCCTGTCTATAAAGCCCTTCGCGAGAGCAGGCATGCTGCCCCACCAAGTAGGGTATACAAAGACCAAATGCTCTGCCCATCGTATCAAGTTTTGTGCTTCCACCAGGTCTGGTTCCATTTTTGTATGCTCCCTGTCTCGGTATCCATCTGCTAAATTTGGTGTAAAATTCAAATCAGAAAGAACAAGGGTTCGACACAATGCGCCACTGCTTTCAGCGCCCTCTTTGTATGCATTGAGCAACGCCCAACAGAATGAATTTTTTGATGGATGCGCTAGGATTAGTAACGTATTTTTCATTTCCCAGTTAGTTTTTTTAATGCCGATGTCGCATGCTTTTGCCCGTTGAAGAAGCTATTGAACCGATAAACGAGCACCCCTTCCCTGTCAAAGACAAAGGTTTCACGACCCGTAATACCAAAGTAAGCCGGGACATCAAACAATTTATGCACGGCCAGTCCGGGGTCGCTCAACAATGTAAAGGGCAAGCGATGATTCTCCTTGAAGGATTTAATTTGATACGGCATTGAATTGTTAACCCCAACAACAACGGTATCAGCATCAGTAAATTCCTGATATAAATCTCTAAACCTACAAGACTCAGCTGTGCAAATCTTGCTCTCGTTCTTTGGATAGAAATAAACAACAAGGTTTTTATCGCTCTTCAATTCGTAGATGTCGGTTATAACATTACGATGGTCGGCCAACTTGAATGCTGGCAATTTTTTTCCGATTTGCATGGGCAAACAATTTCGTTTTTGACTGATGTTTGGAAAAGAAAGAAAGGGGCCAAACCGCTCGCAGGGGCGAAAGGATGGGAATTTACCATCCTTACCACCCATGCAGCAATTTCTATTCACCGCGGCTTGAACTAGTTGATAAGAGCAACTTCAAATGAATTGTTTCTCTCATCAAATTTAATGTTGCAGGCGATAAACTTGGGCTTGGACATTTTTGGTTTCACGTTGTTTGTAAATGCAAATGGTTCTTTCGGATACCCAAACATATTCGACTCCATTTTGTTGCTCCCGTCCACGTCTTGATAGATCGCCAAAGCATATTCGCCCTGCGGGATTTGATCCCAGGAAATCGCAACAACGCCTGTTTTACCTGGAACGAATTGCTTAGCGAAAGCATGCTTGCCCTGTGTGGGAAATTCATTGTCCGCTTTGTAAAATCCTACATGGATTGTAGCTGTTGGGTTTTTTACATTGGAAATCTTCAAATTGAAGGTTCCCGTTGATTGTGCCTGCACTGATGCAGCAACTGCTATCGCGAATGCTGCAAGGAATAATTTTTTTGTTTTCATGATCTAATTTTTTTGTTTTTGCTTTTGTTGACACAAAGATGGACTGCTGACGCGCCCCGTCACTGACACATATGAGCCAAAAAAACTTGAACATAATCTGGGGACGCAATGGCCCTGCTGGCTACGATAAGAGATTCTCTGCTAAACAAGAAAATCAGAGTTCTAATTTGTAGTTAACATCAAAAAAAACTTATCCACGTGCAATCCTCTGACGGATGCGGGTAAGATGCTGGCGCTGAATCCCGAGGTAACTGCAGAGATGCGAAAGAGTAACTCGATTGAATAAAGATGGGTCTTTTTCCATAAAGTCAAGATACCGTTTTTCAGCATCCCCAAAAAGAAAACTCTCTATACGAGCTTGCTGCATCTTCAGTATCTCCTCTGCCATGATACGTCCATATTTTTGCACGCTGGGAATTTTCTCATAAGCATGTTGCATGGCCTCAAGCGAAATGTTAACCATAATGGTTGGCTCCAGGCATTGGAAGGAATAGCTGCCGGGCTTTTTTGAAATAAAGGCGGTATAATGAGTCGCATAGTCCAACTCTTTAATGAAGCGGACTGTTTTTTCTTCGCCTCTCTGATCAACGTAAAAAGAGCGAACCAGCCCGCTGATAATAAACCCCATGTGTGGCTGTAGCACACCAGCCTCCAGATAAACATCCTTTTCAGAGAGATGAGTTACAGTTAGTGTTTGGCCAAATTTTGTTAACTCCGCTTTTTGTATTTCAGGACAAATTATTTTGATGGCCTCTAGGTACCGGTTGATCTCTGTGTTTAGCATCAGCACGAAAATAGTGCTATACTTGTATAAAGTGTTCTATTTTTAATACAAAAATCCCTCCTTTTTTTGCGTGAATGCCAACGTTCACAACACCATGAGTCGATTATTTAAACTTATTATTTGAAGTTTACACAGCGATTGTAAGCGACTAACTAAAAATGGATTCGACAACTTTTTTCTACCAGCGCATTTAGTACCCTCATCTCATCAAACACAAAAAAAAGACCGCCTCAGAGTTTCAAGGCGGTCTCGTAAAAATAAAGGTGCTTACTTGAGTGAAATCCCAGCTATGTTTCTGCCGGTAGAGTAAACCATGGCTGTTGCTTGCACATCTTCTTTCTTTGTTTTTTTGGCAAACGTCATCACATCTTTCTCAATAGAGTTGTTGACTATGCCGTAGGTTATAAAAGGGATGAGTTTGATTCCACCATACGAAGAATTCTTTACTGAGTAGGACTGAATCGGCTCCGCAAGTACATAGGCAGTAACTCCCAAAATCTTAGTTACGGTAGCTATTCCGCTATTCTCTGGTGTGGCTACATCGGTAAAACGAATGGCCTGGGCTGTTTTGCCTCCCGAATAGATGATCGCATCGAAAGCACTATTCGACTTCTTTACTTTTCGAGCCGACTTTCTTACAAACTGATTCGCTTTGTCGGAGATGGTCTCGTTTACGACCCCTCTCGTTAAAAGTGAAATAATTTTGGGGCTCGTTTTAATAGTGGCCACCGTCTCATACTGGCGTAAAGGCTGGTTTAAAATGTAGACCTCTTTGCCTTGAATTTTTGCTACCCTTGCGAGTGAAGGATCTTGCGCTTGCACCGACAGCACACTTCCTAGAAGTGCAACTGCCATCATTTTCATGATTTTCATTTGTGTTTTATTTTTCACAAAAGTCTGCAAAATACTATGACCAACGATTGATTCAAGTCAAGAATGCCGCCCCTAGCTCTTGATTTGGGTTAAGAAAAAATGAGATGATCTGACCTGATAATGAAAATCACCAACTCGGCTTTCGTATTTATGGCTTAAGTCATTGATTTTCGTTCGTCAACAATGCCACAAAATCTCTATTGCACAATTCGAGTTTAATTATATTTCGATTCGAAGACCCAACCTTACTCTCATCATTTCCCTCAAATACTCATCTCCGGCCACCCATCCCTCCGACTTTGCTTGCAACTGCCCATAAAAACTTATCTTTTGCTTTGGTTTATAATAGGCGGTAACTGACGCCAACCCAAAAAACTGCGAACTTCCGGTTTTAAATTCCTGATTCTTGGGTTGGTTACCTAACATCACTCGACTGGTAAAGCTCCATTTTTCCAGCGAGGGAAATTTTTTGTCTATCCATGATACATCCAAAGAATAAAAGTCGTTATTAAAATTCTGATAGTTGTGATAGCCGAAAGACCATTTATTTCTTTTGTTTCTATAATACACCAGTACATTCTGGTCTACCCCAAAAGAAGTGGGCTGGTATTGTACCGCAAAATTTACAAAAACATGCTCCTTTAATTTTATTTTTCTGAAACCAAAATACATGGGCGAGAGCCAATTCGTCCATGCTTTAGACTTAACATTCTCATAGTAACTTTTTTCTTCACTGTTCAATCTATCTGAAGTGATGTAGCGGTTGATGCCTACCCCCGAAGGATGCGTCCCCAGCGATTCGTATGGAGCGTCAGGTTTAAACAGGTGCCAAATCCAGCCGCTGTAATCGTGACCTGTAAAGTCTCTTTTTAAAATACTACTACCGTCATTGCGGTTGCCTTCAATATTCATTGAATCAATTTTTGCGTAGGTATCATTAAAGTAATTTACGAAAGCCGTGGTGTATAGAATGGCCTTCATTTCGGTAGGCAGATTTCCATCAAAAAAGAAATTGTATTCTTGAAAGCCTCTTGCCGCCAGCAGTTCCCCTTCACCTCCCGCAATCAGCATTCGGGTGAATGAGTTCTTATCGCCTTTTTTAAACCTACTGAGTTCATAGTCGTAAATGTCGGATACCGATCCATTGCTAATATCGATTGAAAAGTCATCAAATGGATTTCTACTTCCCACGCGATTAGTGGCCATCACTGACCTGTGATATTCTTCATGCAACCAACTCTGGCCAAAGGGCAAACCCTGCAAGATGACCAGCGTACTGATGGCGGAAAAGAATTGCGACACCAAAATATTCCCAGCTTTGCCTGTCAATGTTTTTGGCTTAATGACTCGGTTACTTAATAGCTGGCTGGCCCAGGCAGTAGTTTGCTCTGCACTTAAATTCAAGGCCGTGGCCTGAAACATACTTGGGTTTTTGTAGATACTGAACGCCCAATCACCAAAATTGGGTTGGCAGTCAGCAGTAGTGCAAAGGTGATTGGCACCAGTGTAGGCTGCATTGCGCCAATGATTTACATCCATGAGCGGAATATCTATTCTCAACTTTGGATAAAAGTAGTTAGACGAATCACGTTGGGCATACGAGAACTTACTCAATAAAACCAAAATAACGAGTGTAATACGAAGTGCCTTCATTTGAAAAGTTTAGTTTGTGTTTAAAAACAGTCCTTCAAAAACGGAACAAATCAGCACCGGTTAGGCGAAACTTTTTGCTTCACCTAACCGGCACTTTTCGCACACTTTTTAATTGGGCGTAGTGCCGTTTGTCTTCTCTATAAAAACAATAGCATCGTAGTAAACTCCTAGTTTCTGTTCTAGGGTTGACTTTTCGAGTGTTGAACCTATGAAGTAGACTTTTTGGGGCCTTGAAAAAAGTTTGCTTAGCTCAACATTTGCATTTACTGCTGAAATTGGCAGAAAGAACTGCGACCACTTTCCTAAGGCAAAGGCTTGTGTAATCACGTGCTCGGGCTTAGGGTCAATTTTCGTCACACCCAGTTTCTTGTCTAAGTCTATTACGCGCACACTTCCACCATTGGTAAAGAAGCCCACCGTATAGTAGTTTGCCTGATAACGCTGTTTCAAATGATAGCCCATTTGCGTGGTGGTCGTATTGTTATTTCCGGAATGCCCTGCATGAGCCCAAAGTATCATTTTCTTGCTGTTCTCAAACTTCCGAATCCAATCCACGTTGTCCGCCATTGTGGTATCCCGGTAATTGAAACTCTTCAATTCGTCTTCAACGTAAATAAATCCATTGAAAGATTGTTGAACTATCTTCCAATGGCGTACTGTTAATTCGTATGCCCGCTCTCCGCTTTTGGCAATAAGCCCTGCCTTGTTGGATTGAAAATATGTGCTGATCGTATTCCACTGATTTCGAAAGTCAGACACCGAGGTTGGAAGAATTTTCAATAATTGCTCATTGCTGTACTTCGTAAAATATTCCTCAAAGTCGTTGAGAAAGTGCTTGGATGTAGTGTTAAATGCTGATAAGTATGATGGATCATATTGTGATATGTATGCCTGAACGCGCTTCGCACTCGGTTCACACGCTTGATTATCAAAACCATAAAAAGTAACCTTATTTGCGGCAGACTGCCCGCTGTTATATGTCCGCAGCCATTCAATGAGTTGAACAAACTCCTGATTATCGTACACCCAACTGTTTTTGATACTCTGCACCACATCTAAGCCTGTGCCGGTACCTCCAAGGATGTATTCATTGATGGCTTGTGCTGTGGAAAAATTCGTCTCTACCGAAAGAACCCGAAAATTCAATTGTTGCACCATATGCTGAATCATCCGGTGACGAAACGTAACGAACTCACTCGTGCCATGCGTAGATTCGCCCAGTGCCACAATCTGCTTGTCAGCTACAAAGGCATTAAGAGTCGCCAGATCGGCTGTGCTTGAAGTGGGAGTCAATGAAGAAATGGGCGTGATCAAGTTGCCAAACCCCTGATTGTTGAGTGTCTCCAGCACCTTAGCCGAAGAAGGGCTTGGATCACTTTTGGAATTACAGGAGGCTAGTAAGAACAGCACTGCCATAATCGAGAGTGAAGCCATTAAAAGCTTAGTTGCCACTGGGCTGCCTAAAGGAAATATGATTCTAAGATTCGTTTTCATAAGTAAAATTTTTGTTTGGTTTCTGGCTCAAAACAATAGCATCAATTCGAAAAAAGCCGAGTTTATATGTTGACTTGAATCGTTTTTACATTAATTAGATAACTCTTTGACGAATTGAATTCATCAAAGCGGAAAAATTGAAAATCTTCGATTTTATTTTCGTTTGTTTGGGGGATATTTACGCGGACGGAATTCCATTTGCTTATATAAATATTACTTTGGTGAATCAAATTGTGTCCAGTAAAAAGAATGAAAAGTTTTCTTGAAAGTACCAGGCTTTTGAAAAGTACTTCCAAATGGCTGGTACTATTTGCGATAGCTTCTGTCATAACAGTTTCTGTTATACTGAACAATGCAAAGTTCAATTACGCATTTATTACGATAGCTATTCAACCCTTATTGGCAACGCTCTATTTTATCGTTGTAGCGATAGGGCACTGGCTTGGCATTACGCTTTTCAGTAAAAGAAAATACCTTCGTTACATTGTTTCCCTTATACTGTTAGTTGCTTTGGGCGCTGCAACTGCCGAGTACGTAAGCCCCTTTGCAGGACCCGATTTTGGCCCTATCAGCCTAAACCTGCATATAAGCAGTTTAATTTTTATTTTGTTGTCGGCAGCCTATGTGCAATCGGTACGAGAATTCATCGGACGAAGGGTAGAGATGCAGGAGTATCGGTACCAAAAAGCACAGGCAGAGTTACAATTACTAAAAAGACAACTGAATCCACATTTTCTTTTTAATACTCTGAATAGTATTTATTTCAAAGCAACACGGCAAAGTAATGAAGCGGCAGAAATGATTTTAAAATTGTCGGATTTGCTCAGGTATCAACTCAAAATGGAGACCACCGATGAAGTGACCCTACAGGAAGAAGTAGATTTTCTACAGCACTACATTTATTTTGAAAAACGGAGGTTGCCCCCAAACATGACGGTTGCTTTCAGTTGCCAGATTGATACCCCAAAGCTAAAAGTAGCGCCTAACATGCTGATGACGTTGGTAGAGAATGCTTTTAAGCATGGCGTACTGGCGCAGCATGTTGGTGTAATTTATATAGAACTTATACAGAAAAATGGCTCGCTACTAGTACAAACATTCAATCCGATTGGCGACCTCGAAATGAAAAGAAATGGAACGGGAATAGAAAATCTAAGGAAGCGCTTAGACTTTCTTTACCCAAACCGACACACGCTTACATTTGATAAAAAAGAAAATACATTCCATGCAAACCTCCAAATCGAATTATAAAGTCATCCGAGCTGTAATTGTTGAGGATGAACCGGATGCGCAAACCCTTCTGGGAAACTATTGCCAGAAATCAGGAAACATCGAGGTAAAGGCAACTTTCTTTGATGCACTGTCGGCTGCACGATACTTAGAGCAAAACGCCATTGACCTACTCTTTCTGGACATCCAATTGCCCGGCATCAGCGGGCTATCCATGCTGTCGCTTCTTTCGTATCAACCAAAGGTGATCTTCACCACTGCCTACAGTGAATTTGCTCTCGAAGCATTTAATTTTCAGGTAATTGATTACTTATTAAAACCAATTGGGTTTGAGCGCTTTTTAAAAGCGATAGTAAAAATGGACAACCATCCCCAACGAGTTCTGCCCGAAAGGATTACTTTCGATCAAGCGACCAACGAAGCCTTTGCGCCAGCAGAAGTAACCCATGTGGAAGCTTTTGGAAACTACCTAAAAGTACATGGCCGAACCAAGACTTTGACTCTTCATTTAACAATGAAAGATATCACGGTGAGACTGGAGCCTTACGGATTTATCCGTGTCCATAAAAGTTATTTGGTCAATCCTTTATTTGTGCGGAATGCCACTGACACATGTTTGCTTACCACGGGTGTTTCTATACCTATCGGTATTAGTTATAAACAGCAAGTACGATCAAAGTTTGCATAGTTTGTTTTAGTTTAGATGAATTTTGCAGGGTATTTTTGTCTTCAACTAAAACTGTCCTTTAGAAATGCATACTTTGAAGTTTCTCGAATCTCAGCTACAGCGAGCTGTGGAGCTGCGACTTGTCAAAAGGTTTTTTAAGTCCATTTACCTGCCGTAACCTTTTTCAAGGTTAAGATGCAAGCTACAAAAAAGCATCAGTAGAATTCATTTTACATGCAACCCTTTGCCAATAATTTACATCTTAACGAAAATAACCTTAAATCAATATGAGAAGAAATAAAGTTTCCGTTTCGTGGGGGGCAGCAGTCCTTCTAAGTTCAACTTTTCTCTTGACAATGACAGGGTGTTCAATCCGAGAAGCCGTTCGAAAAGCAGTAGATGAGAGAACACAAACAAAACTACCCGACAAGCCTCTAAATAGGGAACAAATAAGTGAAGACGTAGACTATTATGTACGCACCGTTGAAAAAATATGTCCTTATCCTTATATGTACTCATCAAAAATAAAAATTGACAGCATTGCCAATGATATTAAAAAAAATCAGTCCCTTGAGCCTATGCTATTTTATAAGAAACTACTACAGTTGCAGGGTGCCTACAACATAGCACACCATCAAGCGGTGTTCCCCGAGAAAGAATATCATCACTATTTTCAAAACGGAGGGACGATTTTTCCGCTCGAGTGTGAGTTCAGAAACGATTCTCTCTTTGTTATTTCGACTTCCGATAAGTCTATTACAGTAAAAAAAGACGAGGTTATTCTATCGATAAACGGCAAATCTGCTGATTCACTTTTCAGAAATTTTACTTCCTATGTAGGTGGACTATCTGCCTGGAAAGCAAAACAGGTTTCAAAACAGTTTGCCAAATTTTTATGGCTCAACAATATTGATGCACCATTCACTATTAAAACTATTGACAAGAACCATAAGAAATCAAATCTTAAAATTGAAGGAGTTAACCCAGAAACTCAATTGACAAATAGCGATCAAACACCCAAGACCGAAAACTTTGACGATGTTATTACCTACCAAAGATTGAACGACTCTATTGCCGTAATTGACTTTAAAACTATGGGAATCACTTCTGTCGAGAAATTTAGCAAATTTCTGAAAGAGACATTTAAAGACATCCAAAGTAAAAAAACAAAATTACTTGTGGTTGATCTGAGGAAAAATGGAGGAGGTAATAGTGAATATGGCGATAGTTTATTACACTACTTCAACTCTAAACCATACAGAATGGCAGCCGAAAAGAAATGGATGGTAAGCCAGGAGTATAAGGACAATTTCAAGCAGATGCTTCCTTGGTACGCCAGAAGTTTTGCAGTTGAGAAGTCGGGTTTGAAAGATTATTTCGAACATAAGAATGGGGAATTATTCGATTTTGCTAAAGAGCCTAAGGACACTCTAACCATCCCCAAATCGAATGATTTAAGGTACAAGGGAATCGTTTGGATCATCATAGGTAATGGAACTTTCAGTAGTGCTATGATGACCGCAAATGCAATAGAGGATTTTAAATTGGCTACACTAATAGGGCAGCCAACAGCCGAGTGTCCGAATGACTTAGGCGAAAATGTGCCCGTTTGGTTACCCCATTCGAATATCTGCTGTTGGGTTTCTTCTGCCCTGTTTACAAGAGCAAACGGAAATTCAAAGGATATCAACCCTGTTCTGCCAAACATTTATGTTGAACAGGCTAAATTGAATTCAATGAATACCGAAACCGTGATAAAATATGTTATGGATCATAAAATGATGAAACCAAAATAGGTCAAATGAAAATAGGCAAAAATGCAGCTTTAAACAACAGTCAAACTAATTTAGGCTTACATGAACTTTCAATGCTACGTCAGGGAATGTTAAAGACGTTGTTTGCCTGAAAGCGGTCCATCATTAGGTTGTTTGGATCAACAACCACTCGTGTTGGTTTGCCGGGCACTAGAAATGAAACCTTCATACTTTCCGAAGAAGCCTTCACGGTTTTGGTAACTGATTTATCCCCATCATAAAACGCTGTGACCTCTACATAGTCGTTAATGGGTATTTCGTTTTCAAACCCCTTGCCATCAACCCTGTATTTGCGGCACTGCAAATCAATGGAGACCTCGAACATGCCGCGCGATAATTTTATCTGTGCACCTTTGACTGCATTGTCGTGGAAGGTAATTAACTCAAACTGATCGGTGATAAAATAACGAAGCGAATCAGGGGCGACAACGCGCAAATAACCCAATAGTTCCTTCCCTGTTGTGTAGGGAGCCGGTTGATAAGCATTATCGGCAAAGAAACGCTTAATGGCGTGATTCAAACTATCTTCTCCAATTAACTTCTTTAAAGCATGCATGACTTGTGTGCCTTTGTTGTAGTACACGTTTGGCTGGTCTTCCACAAATACCAAGGCGTTTTCTGGTTCGCTCAATCGGCCACGGTTGGTCATGTAGCTGCTGCGATCGTGTAAAACAAAAGCTAGGTTCTTCTTTTCGCCTTCGAGTTTTTCCAAAATACATGATGCGGAGTATTGAGCCAATGTTTCTGTAACAAACGATGCCCCTGCAGCATACCCTGGCACCACCTGATGTGCCCACCACTGGTGTGCTATTTCGTGTGCAACCGTATGTTGCATTAGGCCGAGTGAATTTTCATCTGTTACGTTTTCAATAAAACCAATCCCTTCAGAATAAGGCATGGTAGTGGCGAATGACTGGGCAAAAATCTCGTACCTCGGGAACTCAATAATGCGAGCAACCTTGTGTGGATAAGGGCCAAACTGCCTGCTGCAATAGTCCAGCGAAGCACGCATTGCCTTTGCCATCCGTTCAATGTTGTAGCTATGATCATCGTCATAATAAATTTCTATGTCCACTTCATTCCACTTTTCACGGTGTACTTGGTATTTGGCTGAGGTGAAGGTTGCAAAATGGAGAACAGGTTTATCAAGAGCATAGCGGTAATAATTTCGCCCCGCATCTTTCCACTGCCTCAACAGTTTACCGGGGGCTATGGCTATTTGGTCTTCGCTGGTACTGACGGTGGTTTGCATGGATATCCAATCGGCATCGCTGATAAAATACTGGTTTCTGCGGGCAACAAGATCATCGGGTTGCGGCTGAGCGCTCTGTGGCGGTAAACCATATCTTTCCCGATCTTCTTTTTTTGTCAACTCTTGCACTCGGGCATAACCAATAATCGGCAAAACCATAGAGCTATTAATAAATGTCCCATTCTCGTTTATTAGTGGGCTGCTCACTTCGTTCTCAAAACCTTCAATGGTATACGATGCCTTCGCAATGGCAGACAACGAATCTCCTACTTGCAGTGGGTTGTTGAGTTTGTACATCGCAACCCCGAGTTTTTGGTCTATCCTCAATTCGGTTGCTTTTTCAACCATTACTTTTTGGGTAAGGCCGCGTTCAACATTCAAAGTAAAAAAGAGTGTATCGATGGGATGACTGGTTTTATTGCGTATCCAAAATTGAGTTGTAGATGTCATTTTTCTGTCTCCCGGAAAAATGTTTACGCTGTAGTTGACAGAGGTGATGCGCGGTTGGTCTAAGTCTTCATAGTGACTATACTGCTTTTCATACGCTGCTCTTTGCAGCAAGGCGTTTTCATTTGATGGCGAATTGAGAATATGCGTGTTGTAGAAAATGTACCCACCGATGACCATCCAGAAAAGCAACGCGGCTATCAGGGGCATACGCATGGATTTTCTATAAGTCTCTTTGGCAGTACTCCACCTATAACGGAACAGTTGGTCTTCACCCCTTCGCCAGAATAAAATCGTGATTACTATTAACACTGCCGAAACAGCTACACCATATGCAACGTGGAAGAGCAGTGTTTCTCTATAAGGACCTAACCCGTTAAAATCAGAATAAGTGAATGATGGCAAAGAGGAGTATAAGAGCAGATGGTCATTAAACTCAACTTCGGGTAAAACCATATGAACCAGGATGAGGATAAAGCCCACAATCATAAAGGCTACGTAGCGGTTGGCCACCAGTGAATGGACGAGGAAACTTAAAACCATAATCGGCAGTAACGTGCCCGCGAACGTAACTACAACAAGCTGCAGCAGGTACAGGTCAAGTTGAAGGCGATAATAACCCATCGCAGCCTGTGCAATTATTCCAGACGCCATACAGCCTGAAATAATGGCCAGCAGTCCCATCGAGAGGGCAAACAATTTACTGAAGTAGAAAGCCCAGCTAGGCATGTTGTACGAATCCAGTATGGGGTGCATCTTCGAATCTCGATCGTGATGAACCAACAGACCGCCATAGATCACCACAATTGCATAGATAACAATCATAATAGAAGATGAGAAGTTCTCCAGCACAATACCGGTTGTGGGGTAATTTATCGTGCCTTCCGGATTCCATGAGGAAAGCGTAGTGATGCTGCTGATAGATTGAAGTATGCACAAGGCCACTAAAATCAGAAACACTTTACTTTTGAAGAGGTAGGCTATTTCAGTTCGGCTGGCAACAAAAGCCTGTGTCCATCGTGACCATGCGGAATTTTCTGGCAACGTGTAGGGCAGTGCAACTCCATCAAAGCGGGTGTTGCCTATATTTTTTACATCCGCCCTCGTTGCAGACTGGCCGTTTTCCAACTGAAACTTAAACTTACGAAACGCCCAAAGAAACAAGCACGCGGCTACCGTAAGCCAGCAAATCCTATGAATAACAAGCCACCAGTGCCATCCGAACATTGAATGGTTCTTCTCTTGAAAGCTCCAAAGACGGGTAATATGTTTATGCAAGACAAAACCTGAAGGCTCAAAAAAAGAAACAAGCACACTTTCAGGGTCGGCAAGGGAAATACCAATAACAGCAAACATGATTACAAATAAGACTACAGCTGCCCCCAACAATACCGCAATTTTCCTGGAAGCAATTGCAACTGAAAAAAGAATAGTGTTAAAAATGAGAACGTTTGGCAAGCTGAAGTAGAAAAATGCCTCTGTATATGGGGCGAACGAAAACGAATTGACCTGCTCTTGGTTATCGTAAAATAAGTGGCTGCCCAAAACCACAGCCAGGGGCACCATAAGAACAAAGAGCATTCCCAACAGCCACGTGCTTGCCAAGCGCCCCAAAAGATATTGGCCCTTGCTTATCGGCTTGGTGAAAATAAACTCGTGGTATTGCGATTGAAAATCTCGCAGCGCGGTCTGGTTTATTAATCCAGACAGGAAGAATGGCGAAAATTGAGCGATTGTGATCGACCAAAGGGCAATGGCGAAGGGCGAATTCCGCTGTAGCCCTTCGATGCTCCCACCAAAAGAAAAGTGATCACTCAAAACGGCAAACATCACTCCGGAAAACAAAAGGAGGCAGATAAAATAGATTGCCCAATTACGCAGGCTATACTTCACCTCGAAAGCGACTATGGTTTTTATCATCTGTTGAAGTTTATCAAATGCCTAAAATTTTTATAAAGAACACGTCTTCTAGGTCGGCAGGAACAAGTTCAAACCCGGGCACTGGCACAGGACTGAACACGTGTATTTTTGGCCTGCCCTCATATAATTTATTGGAAATTACCTGATAGTCTTTTCGATAACTCTCCAACTCACTTTTATCGATAACCTTCTCAAACACTTTATCCTTCACCATCGCGAGCGCCATACCGGGTGAGCCTTTGAAGCACACTTCTCCTTTGTTGATGATGGCCATATCGCGGCAAAGTTCTTTTACATCCTCCACTATGTGGGTTGACAGGATAACGATTACGGTTTCACCAATCTCAGACAGTAAGTTATAGAAGCGATTGCGCTCTTGCGGGTCTAGCCCTGCGGTGGGTTCATCCACTATTATCAATTTAGGGGAACCGATCAATGCCTGCGCAATGCCAAATCGCTGTCGCATCCCGCCCGAAAAGCTACTCACCCGTTTCTTGCGTTGCTCATAAAGGTTCACCCGTTGCAACAGTGCGTCCACCAGTTCTTTTCTCTGCTTTTTATTTATGATTCCTTTTAAGGCTGCCATATAATCCAACAGACTGTGGGCAGATATGCTTGGATACACGCCAAACTCCTGTGGAAGATAGCCCAGGTACTGCCTTATGTCTTCTTTGTTTTTCAGCACATCCAATCCGTCTAATTTCACCGTGCCGCTGTCGGCATGCTGTAGCGTTGCAATAATGCGCATGAGCGTAGATTTACCCGCCCCGTTAGGGCCGAGTAAGCCAAACATGCCGCTACCGATAGTGAGCGAAACATTATGCAGAGCACGTGTGCCGTTGCTGTAAGTCTTAGATAGATTGTCGATAACGAGTTGCATATTTTGTAAATCAAATCTTGGAACGAATTATTATTTTACCTGAGCAAAGTCTTTTGGAGCGATGACGTTATAGCCCTTCCATATTTCGGGATCATAAAACTTGTTGAAAGTTTTAATCTTTTGGTCTGTACCCAAAACTTTATCTTTGCTGAAAGGTGTTGCGGGCTTATCGAGCTTGATGTCGATCACGGCAATCTCATTTGAAAATTTTAGTCGTGCTTTTTCGTTATCCTTAAACATCTTTCGCTTTTCAACATATACGTCCACATAATATTGGGCGTGGCTAAAGTACCATCGGCCATCAATCATTTTGTAAAAGCTCTGGAATTTCGTTTTTGGGAATTCCAATTTATAGCCCATCACAAATAGCGCAGCCTTCATCAACCCATTCAGCGTATGCTTTTCTGCTGCTTTACTTAGGCCGGCCTTCAATGCCACTACTGCGTAGTTCTCTGCATCCAAGTAAATATCTCCATCCATCAGTTGCCCTTTTACATTCATCCTTTGCTCAAAGCGAATGACCAGTGCCTCGCGTCCCATATAGGTTGCCCCCTCTGAAAGTTTATAATTGTACTTGGCAAAATTTTTCTCTTGCATAAAATGTGGAATCTGGTTTCTGCCTATGCTCAGCTCTTTAAAGATTTCGTACGGCCCAACTTCGACCTGTACAATATCCAAATTAGTATCGTCCATTTCTTTTCCCTTTCTGGCAGCCTTTTTCATTTCCTTCGCTCTGTGTTTGTCACTTTTCTTCTTCTGAAACTGCATAGGACGAACCGTGCCACCGGGGCGGGCGTTAATCACAGAAAGCTGGAGCGAATCTGTCGCATCTGGTCCGTTGGAAGGATGGTACACGCTTAACAATGCCTCATTATTAATATGATCAATTCCATTTTCGGTTCCTCGTTCGGCAGAATACAGCATAGCGTAATATGCTTTTTCATTGTAGTTGGATGCAATATTGCTAATTGCTTGGCGAAGGTACTCTGTCGGTGCAAGCGGGGTTACCACCACTTCACTCAACTGCACTGGTTTGGAGATAAGCAACACTACCAAAGGCGAAACAGCTTCTTCTATATCTATTTCCTTCTCCTCATAGCCAAGAAAAACAAACCGAAGCTTTTCGTTTCGCAGTGAAACCGGTATGCGAACAGAGAAATTTCCGCTTTCGTTGGCACTGGTGCCAATATTTGAGTGGGTGATGCCGATACCGGTAAATGGTAAGGGTTCTTTTGAAGCCTGGTCCAATACAGTTCCTGTCAATGTCATATAGTCTGTAACCGTTTGGGCAGAACTGATACAGCAACCTAAAGTGAAGAAAAAAGCCACTAATTTTGTTTTCATCGCTAATAATTTCTGTTTGTTATTGAATACCATACTTGCAGTTTTACGGCTTCTTTACCTTAAAGGTGCAATCCTCCATAACTTGCACCAACTAATAGTGACAATCTATCGTATTAGTTGACAAACCAAATCTTTTGTTGACGAACCAGAATCATTAAATCCACAAAAATCACGTTAACTTTGCCATATGCAGTACCGGGGTCGTTCGTTGGCTATTCTACCTCACGTGCTGATTGGTGCGCTCCTCATCTTGGCATATTTGCCAGTATGTCAATATAGTTGGCCACTCGGTTTACTAGTTGGGCTGGCTCTATGTGCTGTTACGTTTTACCAACTGCTACAAACGCGCAATGAATGGGCCCTTTACTTGATAGTTATTGTTTTGTTAGCTTGCGTTTCAGCCTACAGCGACTTTCTATTGTATCGATTTAACGGGAATGAATTTCTGCGTTATTGGATGCAACAACTATTATTGCTATGTTCTTTTACTACTGGCATGTTGCTGGTTGTAAAAGTAAAAAATGAACAAGACTGCCAAAATTTAGTGAGTAAGCTGGCTATCAAGGAACAAGCGCTCATGCGTAGCCAGGTGAATCCGCATTTTCTTTATAATACACTCAATGCCATTTATGCCAGCGCCCTGGAACAGCAGCCAGACACTCCAGAATTGATTTTAAAACTCTCACATCTCACGCGCTACCAAGTTGAAAGTTTGCGGCAAGAGTGGGTGTATCTTGAAGAAGAAATAGAGTTCATCGAAAACTTTATCACGTTTGAAAGACTAAGGGCAGGCAAAAAATGTTCTGTCAAATTTGATGTTAATGGTAATATTGACGGCATTAGAATAATTCCGATGGCCTTCATCAATCTTATTGAAAATGCCTTTAAATATGGAGTGCTATCAACCAATGAGGAAAGCCATGTCGAAATAATTTTGAGGGTTACCCAAAAGGAAATTCGCTTGCAGGTAATTAACAGCATCCCGGAAAATAGATTGCCGCATAAACCCTCTACCGGAACGGGGTTGGCCAATTTGCAAGAGCGATTACAATACAGCTATCCGCTAAGGCATTACCTAACCAATTCCAAAACAAAAACAACCTATAAAGTGGAACTATATATTCGTATTGCTTCATAAATACATAAGAGATCATTGGATACCACTATGATAAAAATTAAATGCGTCATTATAGATGACGAACCTCCCTCGCACATAGTATTGAAAAACTATATTGCCAAGGTCGGCCAATTAGTTTGGGTGTACAGCAGTAGCAATCCGCTGCAGGCTCGCGATTACCTTCGCAGTAATCCAGTAGATCTACTTTTTTTAGATGTGGAAATGCCGGAACTGTCTGGGCTTGAATTGCTCGACTCTCTCCAAAGTCGGCCAAAAGTTGTTATCATCAGCGCCCATAGCGAGTATGCTGCCAAAAGTTACGAGTACGATGCGGTAGACTACCTAGTTAAGCCTTTCACGTTCAGTCGTTTTTTGAAAGCGGTTGATAAAATAATTGCTGGTTCAGCAAACACAACAGAAGAGCAGCTATCAGGTGGTTTTTTTCAATTTAAAGAAAATGGAATTCCTAAAAAAGTAAAGTATATAGACGTGCTGTATTTAGAGAGCATTGGCAACTATATAAAAATTGTTACCTCCGCAAAAACGCACCTGATCAAGAAAACAATGAAGGAGTTAGAGAATGAGCTAAGTCCTCAGGAGTTTGTGCGGGTGCACAAATCATTCATGGTGAACGCAAAAATGATTACCGAGTTAAGTTCCCGCAAGTTGTTGCTAAAGGATTTGGAGATACCCGTGGGCGGACACTACAAATCACAACTAGATAAACTTTTTGGTGAGCAATAAAAACTTCAAGCCGTTTATCGCATAGTGGGATACTGAATGTGCCTACCGACAGAAAAAGCATTTAGTCTATGAGATGCACTTTACAAAAAAAACTAAATGGTTCTTTTACAATGCCACAAAAAACAGGCAGTGGTGCCAGCTTAGCGACACAAAGTTTGGAGTCTATCAGAAAGGGGGAAGTGTTCGACTGAAAAACTTACAGATACCTGCTGAAAATAGTGCTTTAGGAGTTGGGTCGGTGGAGCGTTACCCCGTATTCAAAATTTCAAAACCAGTAAAATTTATCAAGTCTAGCGAAACTAACAGTCAGGCACCTATCAGAATTACTAAATGTACTATCTTGCAGCAATGATGAAACAAGAACGAATTCCTTTCGATCAGTATCGGAATTAATTATGGACGAGCTAAGAAAAAACATCAACTCAATAATTTCAATTTCAGACAAAGACTGGGCGATTCTCAAACCCATGTTTGCTTACAAAGCAATTAAGAAGAATGAGTTTTTCTTGCTCGAAGGAAAGCATAGTAATACTGTTTTTTATGTTATCAAAGGAGCGTTTCGCGTATTCACTGTTGTGGATGGCGAAGAGCGCGATTGGCACTTTCATTTTGAAGGCAATTGGGGGTCGGATTACGAAAGCTTCTTAACAAACCGCCCCAGCCGATTTTCGATTCAGGCCATGGAAGACGCGGAGATACTCACACTCTCTAGAGATTCTATGCACGCACTTTACAATACAGATGCTAAGTTTGAACGCATCGGCAGGATTATAGCCGAGCAACTCTTCCTCTTCGCTCGTAACCGGGGAATGGATTTTCTTTTACAAAACCCGGAAGACCGGTATCTAAAACTTATTAAGGAATATCCCAATATTTTTAATCGCGTTCCACTTTATCATATTGCCAGTTACCTTGGTATCAAGGGGCCATCTTTAAGCAGGATACGAAGAAGGCTATCTGAAAAATAGATTTCAGCTACTTCTTTCGATTTTAACCGAGGTTAAAGCACTAGTCCAATTTCATCGCTCACCTTTGTCTCAACAAAACGAAACAAAGTATGAGCAAAACAATTTTAATTACCGGATGTAGCAGCGGTTTTGGCAAGAATACCGCGCTACTTTTAGCCCGAAGCGGCTACACGGTGTATGCAACCTTGCGCGATGCGAACGGCAAAAATCACGAAGCGGCCAGTGAGTTACTTTCTATTGCTGCACAAGAAAGCCTGGAGCTTGATGTGGTAGAGCTTGATGTTACCAATGAGCGTTCGATAAAAAAGGCCATCGACTACATCATCAATTTATCGAGCTCTATTGATGTACTCGTCAACAATGCCGGTTATGGAATCTATGGTTGGAGCGAGGGCTTTGAAACTTCTACCGTCCGCCATTTGTTTGATGTTAACTTTTTTGGCGCACTCGATGTAAACAACGCTGTGCTGCCGCACATGCGAAAACGCGCTGATGGACTCATCATTCATATCTCCAGCATCTTAGCTAGACTTCCTGTTGGTTTTATGAGCGCCTACAACGCAAGCAAGTTTGCAATAGATGGATATGCGGAGTCTTTGAATATGGAGCTTGCGGAATTGGGGCTTCAATCATTGATTGTACAGCCCGGTTTTTTTGGTACTGGCTTCGCGCAAAACATGACCTACAACGATAAGCCAGATACCATTGCTGCCTATGGCGTTCTGGCAACCAAACCACAGCAAATGCTAGAGGGGTTCGCCAAAATATTGCCGATGATGCCCCCTTCTACACAGGTAGCCGAGGTCATTAAGGCGCTCATCGAAACACCTAAGATGCAACGTCCTCTACGCACTGTCATCAGCGCAGAGCCGCATAAACATTTGGTGGAGCGGCTTAACGATGCTGGCAATCAGGCTACCAAAGAGCTCAATGAAATCATGATGGCTTATCAGCAATAGCTTGTATATGAACCATCTTGTAATCCGAAGAATGTTCAGGGCGTTTCACTTGGTTGAAGCGACCTGTTTGCTCCTCTACTTCTACACCCCAATGGGAGATTCTACCTCGCTGGAAACCCTCATCAGATATGTTGTACTGCCTTTCTTGATTATTAGTGGGTTTTATATGTGGAAAGGACATTTACTGTGGGCAGCAAAAAGACGGTAACGAATGAATCACAACGATCCAGTATTTCGGAATTAGTAGTTGGCTCTTTGTCTCGATTTTAACCTCGGTTAAAGTTTATCTCGATTCAATAAAAGAACTTTGTCTCAAGAAATTTTGATTCAAAATAATTAAAAACAACTAGCAAACACTGATTCAAAAAGTACAGGTGGGTTAAACAGTGTAAGCGTAATTGAAAATTAGATTTTAGAAAGATTTCGATTTTTATCAGTCATAATTAAATTTTTAACACTGAAAAAGACAGCTTTATTACTAGGGGGATCAAGCGGAATCGGCTTGGCAACTGCAAAATTACTTTTATCAAAGGGCTACCGTGTTGTAATTATTGGAAGAAGAGAGGAAACAGTTCAAGATTCCCTTGCAATCTTAAAAAAACTAGGTGAAGCATCAGGGTATGTTGCCGATGTTTCGGATAAAAAAAGCACCGAACGATTAATTGATATCATAAAAAAGGATGTTCTGCATATCGATTTCTTCGTAAATTCTGTTGGTGTTTTTAATCCCAAGCCATTTCTCGATCATACATCTGATGACTACGATTACAATTTAAATATCAATAAAGGGGTTTTCTTTATCCTGCAGCAAGTGATAAGAAATATGGTAGATAATAGCATAAAGGGTTCAATTGTGAATGTAGGGTCGATATGGGCCAATTTTTCTACACCTTCCCTGCCTGCACCTGCGTATGCAATGAAGCATGCCGGAATCCATGCTCTTACGAAACATTTAGCAGTAGAGTTTGCGCCAAAGGGCATTCGAATCAATACAGTTGCTCCGGCAACCGTAGAGACTGACGTCTATACGAGCATTCTTCCGAAAGAGCAGTTACACGAAAGCCTGCAAAGCTTTAATGCATTTCACCCAATAGGGAGAATAGGACAGCCAGTAGACATTGCTACAGCAATTGGGTTTCTGTTGAGTGCTGAAGCTGGTTGGATAACCGGGCAGGTATTAAATGTAGATGGTGGCGTAACTGTCTCCCGTTCTTCCTAAGTTACAAATAAACCAAGATAAAAATGCAAAAAGAAAAACATTCAGAAATATGGGAAACCTACTCCGACAGTTGGAGTGAGCCTAACGAAAGCATTCGTGAAAGTATTTTACAAAAAATACTTTTCGAGAATTGCAGTTACACCGATGTCAACATAGAAACACACAATATCATTGAACTATCAGCTTATATGGCTGAATTTCAAAGCCGTTATCTGGGAGCTCGATTTAAGACGACCAACTTTATCGTACGTCACGATCAAAGCCTAACGCATTGGAATATGGTGGATCGTAGCGGCAAGACATTAACTAAGGGGGCAAGTTTTGGATTGTATGAAGCCGAGAAGCTTAAGAAAATGATTGGCTTTTTTTGGGATTGATCGGGTAACTATAATAAGTGTAAAGATCCGCTATACGTTAATGCTTTTGCTTAATATTCAAAAGATTACAGCACTAAGGAGATGAAAAGTAATGTTTTGATCACTGGATGGAAACTCTCTAAGCAATGTAGTCTTTATGGAAAATATGATCAAGCCAGGTATTTACTCGGCCTTTGTAAAAGGCTCTAGTCCTCATCGTCAATTCAGGTTCAAACAAAATTAATTAAAACAGTACCGTGCATGCAATCTAATCAAGCGAAACTAACGAATTGGTTCAATGCCTTGCAATCGAAAGCTAGTGCTTCGATTGCAACGGCCTTTGCCAACTCACGCACAAAAGATAGTCGACTGATTATTGAAGGAAAAAGTAAGTTAACGGGTGTGTGGGTGGGGTCACAAGGGTTCATCGACATGATCATGCTGGCGAAATCGATCAGCCACAGTTCCATTTCCACCACTCTATTCTCTTGTGTGGCCAATGAAACCGATGGTATGGCGGTGGTTCATTTAAAAGGTAATCGGGAAAACATAACAGTGGATCAACCAATTATCTATCTGTTCAAATTCGATAGTCAGGGGTTGATTTTTGAAACACGATTAGTTCCGACAAACCAAAAAAAATACGATCAATTTTTCTCCTAAGTATATTTTTTAACAACTAACCAAACACAAATGAAATCAGTCTTAATATTTTTAATCGCCTTAATAACGTTTATTGCAAAAGCTCAAACCCAACCAACTATGGAAACTAAGCAATTCGTAAAAACAAAACTTGGTGATATTGCCGTGTTTACTAAAACAGCGAACTCCGAAAATACACCCATCATTTTCTTGCATGGTGTTTACTTTAATCATCTGCTATGGGAAAATCAAGTATCCGCTATTAGCGATAGAACTGTAATTGCGATTGACATGCCCCTGCACGGGGAAAGCGTCAATAGCATTCCTACAAAATGGACGCTGGCCGATTGCGCTGATATGCTGGTACAAATTCTGGATGAAATGAAAATATCAAAAGTAATTGCGGTTGGGCACTCATGGGGCAGCATGACCATATTAAGGGCAGCGAATAAACATCCCGATCGATTTGAATCCGTTGGTTTTTGTAACATGCCTTTCGAAGCATCTTCAAAAAAAAAGAAACGAAATTTCAAACTTCAACATTCCGCTTTGATTTTTAGAAACTTTTACATGAAGCAAACTAGCAAAGTACTTTTTGGCAAAGAAACGTTGAAGCATAACCCAGGCATTACAAAATTGCTTACCACGCCTATGAGCAAACTAACAAATCGTGAAATAAAGAAGGTCGACCAATTTGTTATCATCGATGCCGAAGATGCAACTACACTACTTAGCAGTTTAAAAGTCCCCGCTATTGCCTTGAAAGGAAAAGATGACTACGTGCCAACGCCTACTACATTAAAAACTACTATAGTGCCTGGAGCCCATCTAAGTCCAATAGAAAGCCCAACAGATGTATCTGAATTTTGTAAAAGAGTTATAAACTTAAAATAGAAACTGCGTACATATGAAAGTAGTTATTTTCGGTGCAACTGGTTTTTCCGGTAAGGCAATTCTGAATGAAGCGTTGGTTCACGATCATCAAGTGACCGTACTGGTCAGAAACGGTTCAGCTGGGCTGCCCAAAAACAAGAATCTGACTGTTGTTGTAGGTAATGTACTAGACAGGAACACCGTTAAAAGCGTTCTTGAAAATCAAGAGGCAGTGATTCAATGCCTTGGCGTAGGGGGAAAGGGAGATGGTAAGCCTACAACCTTCATATCGGATGCAACAAAAATTATTGTTGAAGAAATGGAGAAATTAGGTATCGACCGGTTGATTGCAATGAGCAATGTAGGTGCCGGAAATAGTATTGCTTTTCAACCGTGGGTTTTTACCAATATCATATTGCCCTATTTTATGAAATGGCTAAAAGTGCTAATTGACGATAAGAACAGAATGGAGCCGATAATCATGAATAGCCGTACAAATTGGACCATTGTTCGCTGTCCCAATATTGTAGACAAACCATCAAAAGGCAAATGCCACTCTACCCTTAGTGGGGATGGGTTGAAATTATCTATCACGTTGCACGATATGGCGGCATTTATGGTGAAACAGATTATGGATACGTCCTATTCAACACAAGCACCCTCGATCAGCAACTAGTATAATTGCCCTGCTTGCATCTATTGATTTTTGTTAAAAATGAAAGCGAATATACTAACGCAACTTTGCGCAATGGAGACAAATCAAACAATCATTGCCATGAGGGCTTTCATGGCCGGTACCTGGTTTTCAATGAATCAGAATGTGTTGGCAATGGTACTCACGAATCTTACACACGAAATTTTCGATGTAACTTCGGAAAGTGACGATGTTATTCAAGAAACTGACATTGTAATCAGTGAAACTCGTAACATGACTTAGGTGCAAACCGAAAGCGAAGCCGACCCAAGCGGCACACATGGCAAAGCCCGCAAATCTAGACACGCAAAACCAAGAATTTGAGTTACAATAGTTAGTGGATTTAAACAATCCAGAAGTGCGAATGGGATTAGCAAAAGTAAAATATCAATCATTCAGATTTGTGAGTAGCGGTTGTAGAATAAACTTTGATTTTTTATGATTGGGTAGAGCCTCAATCCTCTAATTTGTACTGTTTCGCCACTAGGTACTCGAAGCAACGAGCAGGTAATAAGTGCTTCAAGGGTATCATACAGCGCTCCATCAAAGTCCCGCCTACGTAGCGGAGGGAAGGTTTGCTCTCGGAGATAATCCGTTCGATCTTCTTGGCTATTAACAGGGGATGTGATCCATTTTTCTCGTTCGCAACGGACGCATCCTGAACCTTCTGCAAATAGAGACCATAGGGCGATAACTCATTGATAGTTCTGCCCGTTTTTGATTTAGCCGACATACCAGTGTTAATATCCCCTGGCTCGAGGATGACTACCTTGATGCCAAAGGATTTCAACTCCAGGCTCAGTGCCTCGGAGAGGCCTTCAAGGGCAAATTTCGAGGCACTGTATATACCATCAAATGGTATCGCAATTTGGCCACCTATTGAAGTTGTATTGATGATGAGACCCTTCATACTCTGTCGCATAGATGGAAGTACAGCTTGTATTACCCTAAGAGGTCCTAAGGTGTTTACTTCGAGTACTTGACGAGCTTCGTCTATGGCTGTTTCTTCAATTGAATTCGGAAAGCTGATACCTGCATTGTTGATGAGAACATCGATTTTTTGAACTTCTGCCAACACTTTATTGACGGCAAGTCTTACTGAGTCCTCATCACGAACGTCCATCGAAATTATAGAATAACCATTAGGGTGTGGTTGAATTCCGTCAATCTGCTCCAAAATAGTACCGAAAATTGTCATCCCCTTAGATGCCAAGTAGCCTGCCGTAGCCATGCCGATGCCTGATGATACTCCCGTTATGAGGACGATAGGGGTCGCAATGTTATGATTTCCTTTCATAATTTTGAGATTTTCTCTATTAGGCTTAAGATATCTTATGGATGTTGGTATCAGAGGCATCCAGTAGGTCTGCTACGAAACGATCCACTGCGTTCTGTAGAGGATAGTTAGCCCTTATGATTGGGCGGAGGAGAGCGTTCCTAACCTCTACTTCCTCATAGACATAAATCGCAGTCGAGGTTTCAGCAACCTTTGAGAAACGTACCAACCAGCGACCGCGAAACCCTGAGCCGTGGAAATGTGCTTCAAACAGATGATTGGCTACCGAGCGAACCTCCACGTATTTGACGGGTGGTGAGTCTTTGGTAAGTTCTCTCCAACAAGTGCTGGAGAGAACTTCAACGTCCCTGAGATCACTGCGAAATGATTGCCTGCGGTCCACCGCGATGACATGGAACAGCCAATCGATAGGAGCGGCAATGGTAATAGTTGTAGTGGCAACAGCAATGCGTGCTGGCATGACAAAGCTCGCTATGACGTATCCGAGAACTGGCAATGCGGTAATGAGTGTGATAATGATGATATCCATGATGCTTCCTTTTTATGTGGATTAAATTGTTATTTGCGCTGCAAAAGTATAATCCTATGTTTTGAAAGATTTTGATGTAAATCAAATTGTGATTTGATTTACATCAAAAAAATTAGAGCTTACTGGCTCTAATTCTACTGAGGGTCTCTTGAGTGATGTTTAGGTAAGAGGCTATATTTCCAAGGCTTATGCGATTGGTAATATCTGGGTATAAACTTAATAGTTTTTGGTAACGTTGCTTTGCATCAAGGAATTGCAAATCAGTCATCCTGTCCTCTATTTGGGAAATGTAATGAACTTCAAAAAGTTTAATATACCATAGCGCAAAAATATGATGCTTATGAAGCAAATTCTGAATGGAGCTATGGTCAATAGCATAAAGTTCAGAGTCCTCCAATAAATGTATACTTTCAATTGCAGGCTCTTGTTTAACAAAACTGGTAGTTTCTGTGATAATTTGTGTATCTAAACTAAACCAAGTATTCATCTCCTTTCCTTGGTCATTGGTGTAAAATGATCTTACAGCACCTTTTGTCATAACCCAAATGTGTTGACAAGGGTTGCCCGATTTGAGCAAAAAATAATTTTTGGGATATTCCAAATGTTGAAAATGGCCTAAAACTTCATTCAATACTTCGTGCGGTAACAAATATATTTCTTGTATGATACCTTCTAATTTTACTTTCATTTTGCCTGTCGATATTACACACAACGGTTTCGGGCTTGGCTTAATATTTGGTAAAAACTGTCATACGAAGCACTGAACTGCCACTTTTGCCAAACCCGTGTTAGGTGAAGTCTATTCTGCTATTTCAAATTTCTAACATTTCTAACATAATTTTTCACGTAAACCAAGTCTCCTTGGGGTCCGAATGAAATTGGATAATTTGCTTGCTGCAAGTATTTCAAATCGCTTCGTACAGCACCGGTACCATGAGCATCAACATACTGTCCATTAAAAAAAGCGGATGCTTTTCCAAAGCAAACATAGGCCGCTTGGTTTCCCGGTTGAGGACCGTCAAGTAATGTAGTTGACGACCAATAGTACGGATAGTTCAACGAAGCGTTAGGATCATTGCGAATGCTGGATTGAAATAGCCCTGAAATGCTAGCATTCCCAGTCTCATCAACTCGGTTTTCATAGTCGACCAAACTTTGTAGTTCTTTTATGGTTGGGAGTCGCCAATCAATATGGCCAGCTATTTTCGAATTTCTAGCATATTCCAGAGCTGATTTCCAATCAAGCGCAGTTTTACTGTCAACTTTCTGCCACATTAGTCCCGTTGCTTCATCTGTTATTGTTTCATCATGATTGTCAGTAAACTTGTTGTAACCATAATTGATATTGCCTCTTACAAAGCGAAAATATAGTTTATTAGGTAGTCCTGAAATTGGTTCAGTAATGGGATATGCCTTAATGCGTCCATCAACAAAATTGACACCATATCTTGACTTATCCCTCCCCATTGTCAATGATTGGCAATCGGTTGACGACCATGTTTGTGCATCTATTTCCCTTTCTCCAATAGCGGTATTACCTAACGGTTGGTGAAAATATGTTGTGTCAATAAATAAGCGAACGGATTTATCTCCAAATACTTGACCTGCGTAGTCGATCAACGAGAACAGTTCTTTAATACTAGGAATTCGCCAATCTTTGTGCTTTCCGGTGTTGATTTGATTTAAGTACACTTTTGCTTCCTGTAGCGTTACTCTAGGTGTTAAATTCCTTGTCCACATTAAACCTGTAACTGGATCTGTAATAGTACCATCACCGTTGTCAAAAAAATGGTCAGATACACCAAAATTGGTTGCATCCTGAATAAAAAATACAGATTGACTACCAAGATTGCTTATGACAGAAATTGTATCATAGTAATTGTAAACTCCCGTGTGCCTGATTTTATATCCACCTTTAACACCATTTACGTTTGCCTGATTAGTAACAGCTTGTTCACTACACCCGTTAAAACCGAGTAAAAGAAACATCGATATTTTCAAATACATATTCATCATTTTAAATTTTTAGATTTCCAGATGTTTTCAGTTGCCCCATTTATTATTCTTTGTTATTCTTTGTGTATTCATCTGGTGCATTGTCTGTTCACTAAAATTGCCACTAACTTTAAACAATTGCTACAGGCAATTGGTATTTTCACCCCGTACAATTTGATAAAGGTAAGAAAAACAACAAACTTACTTTACAGACATTCCTACCGAGTTTAGGAAAGTTTCGCAATTATTAACTTTACCTTTAAACCATTTTAGATGAGAACAGTCCAATAGAATATTTACAAATTTGGTTTTATGAGATTGCCGACATTGTTGACATTGTTTTTTTTCTCGTGTGTCGAAGACAACACGACAGAACAGCCTACTCCAACTGCTTATAGAATAACAAAATCTATCACTTATAACAGAACCAATGTTGATGTTGTAATTGACAAACCTGCATTAAATGAAGTTGATGTCTTGTTGGTATTTCACGGCACAGTTATGTATGACAATAGCATAATGACTAACGCCAATACTACACTTGACAAATTCAAGGGTATTTTAAATAGAAATGATATGATGATTGTAAGTGTAGCATATCCCCAAGAAAATGTTTTATTAGGCGACAATATTGTTCAAGGCGAAGCTGCCTTGTTATGGTTGAAAAATAAAGCAAGTCAAGAATTAGGAATTACAGTAAAAAAGGTATTCTTGGGCGGACACTCCCAAGGAGGATACATGGTAACAAGACTTAATACAATGCATCAAACAAATGGCGTAATTGCAAATGCTCCAGGACCATTAAACCTTGTTTATAGATGTCAATTAGAGGAAAATGGACAAGTTCAATCAGGTGCTGTATGTACCAAACTGAAAAATGTGTATGGAACGACAACAAGCAACCCCGATGCCTACCTTCAAAGATCTTTACTTAATTTCACAAGTGGTTTCAAATCTGACATTTTGTTTGTTCAAGGGTTAAATGACGCTGCTATTCAAATGTACTTGTGGCCAACTTTTAAACAAGATGTACTAAGTTGCAGAAGTTGTCAGAACAGACTGTTTGTTGAAATTACTGGTGGTGAACACGGCACTCTATTCGAAAGTTCGACTGCCAAGACCGAATTTAATAACTTTATAAATAGCCACTGAAGTAATTACTCCAACTATCAAAATAATTTTATCATCATGTGTTTCAACACTCCTGTTTTTAGCAAATTCAATCCATTTGAAAGCTCTCTCGATATGAAAATAAAAATTGTTGCTAAAGCAAATCCAAAATACTTCAGGTAATTATTTTCTTTTAACTTAAGTTTATCCAATTTATACTAAATGCCAATATGAGTTTTAGAGAAAAGAAATGCATTATAACTTGCGGTCGATGGGTCGGCATAACTAAGCACAAAAGCAAAAGGATTCATCGGCCCTGAGGGCGAAATTGTCAATCCTAATGACAATTCTGCGATAAATTGAAAATCAAAGTTGCCGCATAGTTAAAAGATGATATAGTCGGGAATTGCCCACTCCCCTCGCCTTTCCAATTACCTAAAAGAAAGTGTCGTGCAAATGTTTTCAGTTGTTTCATTTTAGTATTCGTTGTGTATTCAGTGGTCTGTTCGCTGAAATTGCCACTAGCTTTAAACACTTGCTTAAGGTAATTGGTATCTTCACACCGCACAATGCAATAAAGGTGAAAAAAGAACTACAACCTTCCCAAAAGGACAATCCTACCATTGAACTCTAATTCAAATTCTGAAAAGACTATCTCAGTCATCAATCTCTTCTACTAGTTCAATTGCTTGGTTGCCATGACATTTGCAGCGATATCTAAACGTATTTTACTTGAAGGGGTTATGCTTGAAAAGAACGCTAAGATTTTATTTTTAAGCCCAGGAATTACGTGGAGCTTTCCTTTCATCATACCATTAAAACCAACTCTTGCAACTTCTTTTGCAGTCATTACTCCCTGGTCGTATAGTTTAGCATTATTCATATCGGCTCGTTCCATAAATTCTGTTTTCGTAGCACCCGGGGATAAAACGGTTGCAGTTACACCTGTTTTTTCAAATTCTTTATGTATCGCCTCTGTCAGGCTAATCACATACGCTTTTGAAGCACCGTATACCGCAAAATAAGGGTCAGGCTGTATGCCCGCAGTAGAAGCTACGTTCAAAATTCTGCCTTTACCATTTTTAATCATTTGTTTAGCATAAAAATAAGTTAACTCGGTCAAGCTAATGATATTAAGACCTAACATTTCAGAGTACTTTTCCATACTGCGTTCAGTAAAAAAGCCATAGTCGCCAAAGCCTGCATTATTTACTAAATAGGTGACAGTAAGTTTATTAGTATTTACGCAGTTGTTAATGTCTACAAACCCATCCCTTACAGATAAATCTGTTGCCACAGTATAAACATTAATGCCATACTTATTCTCTACTGATATTTTAATTTGCTCCAATTTCTGCTTGTTTCTTGCCACCATTAAAATATCGATTTTTTGCTGGGCAAATAATAAGGCTATCTCGTAACCAATTCCACCCGATGCACCTGTTATGATTGCTACTTCTTTCATAATTAGTCAATGAGTTTAATGGTTAATGAATTACTTTGTTGCGTAAACGAGAACTTACAGTCAGAAAATTTTGGACTTGAAAATTTTGGCTTAAAGTTGTTTGAAAATCCAAAAGGCTCTTTAGGATAGCCAACAAAATTCTTATCAAGTTTTTCATTCCCGTTTAGGTCATGTGAAACAGCCACGGCATATTCACCGTATGGAACCTCAAACTCAACAGTCATTTCATTGCTTGTTGTTGTAACTTTAGTGTTTTTCCAAAACCTATTAAATTCAGGAAATTCGTCCCCAGCTCTGTAAATCCCAACATAAAGTGTTTTACCCTTGTTTTGGATGTTTGAAATTTTTACCGATAGCTTTTTAGTACTTACGTCCGGCTGTCCGTAAACTCCAAAGGCTAAAATGAGCCCAATTAGCGTTGATGTTAATTTAAATACTTTCATCTTTTGATTTTTTTTAATTGTGATGCAAAGATGAGGCGCAGAAAAGCGCTATTCATTCACATTTGTGAATAAATGAATTTTTATGACCTAATTATTTCTTTTCGGAGCCTGCTGAGGCTTTGAGGGGCTACACCCAAATAAGACGCAATGAGATAATGCTGAAATTTATTTAGTAAATAGGGTTCGTCCTTAATCAGATGTAAATACCTTTCTTTTGCATTTTGTGTGAGTAATGAAAAAGCTCTTTTATGTACACTTTGATAAGCAATTGATGACATAACACTTAAAACATTTTGAAGAACCGCAGAATTAGTGATTACTTTTTGCATATCATCAAAATTTAGAGAAATTACCTTTATGTCATCAATTACTTCAAAAGTAAGATAGGTAGGCGTTTGGGATAGAAAGCTATTGTAATCTAATAAAAAGTAGTTCTCAAATTTTGAGTCAGCGTCATTAAAATGAAAATTCCATGTAAATTCTTGTCCTTCATGATTAACAAAGAACGACCTTGCTTTTCCACCAACAATAAAGATAATATTTTTACAAATACTTCCTTGTTGCAAAATCTTGTCGCCAACCTTGTACGTGTTAAATTTTAATTCATTTTCTAAAATTTGCCTATCCCTCTCTGGAAGTTGAACAAACTGAGATATTAAGTTTATAAAAGGATTCATTTTATTAGACCATCTCAATTTACTATCTTGCCATAAATGGCAACTTTTTGCAACAAAACAGATCTTGATAAGGACCACTTCAAAGATAATAAATATTAAAACTTGCATAGTGCACTCAACGGATGTTGCCCCAGCAAGATGGCGGTGTGCTAATGGAAAACTAGAGGCTTTGCCTTTTTGAATGAAAGTAATACGTATTTTTTAGTATTCGACTCTTTGTAGATGTTCTATTGACTCTTTAAATTTGACAATTCCGAACATCGCCATCTGCGTTTACTAAATGAAAGCTAAAAGTAGTAAGGTAGTTAAATTATTTTTTTTGCTTTTAGGTATAGTGCCTCTCTGTTACGCGCAGACGAATGTCATTTTTCCGAAGGTTAAATCCAATACAATTACTTATGCAACGGGTCACGCCTTTTTCAAGAATTTTTCGACCAAAGATGGTCTTCCCCTCAATGCTTTTGAATGCAGCTATATTGATAGAAAGGGTAACCTTTGGTTGGGAACCACGGGGGCGGGGGTCTGTCGCTATGATGGCACAGAATTCATTTGTATCAACGCCCAGCATGGTCTGACGAATGATGTTGTTACTTCAATTTTTGAAGATCGAAATGGAAATTTCTGGTTTGGGACATATGACGGAATAAATCGTTATGATGGAAAAAAAATCACAACTTTTTTTCAAAATGAAGGGCTAGAATTTAATACAGTTAGATCCATCTCCGAAGACAAAAATGGTAGTCTTTGGTTTGGAACACTTAACGGAGTAACTCGATTCGATGGTGGGCAGTTTACGAATCTCGATTCAACTAATTGGCTAGCCCATCGCCCTATAAATGCATCTATAGTCGATCGAAAAGGAAATATTTGGTTTGGCGCATCTGGCGGTTTGAGTAGGTTTGACGGCAAGTCATTTACCAACTTTACCAAAGAACAGGGGCTTGAAACGAATGAGATAACTTCACTATTTGAAGACAGTGCAGGTAATTTATGGATAGGTGGATACGAAGGAGGTGTAACCCAGTTTGACGGGCGCAGCGCATTTAGAACTTTTACTCAAAAAGATGGACTACCTAATAACAACATATGGTCGATTGCTCAGGACCACGATGGAAATCTTTGGCTTGCTTCCTCTGGTGGCTTAACCCGATATGTTAATTCTCATTTCATAACATATACGACATCAAACGGGCTTCCGTCTAAAGACTTAGCAAGTATATCAGTAGATAATGACGGTAACTTATGGATAACGTATTATAATGGTGGGGGGGTAAGCCTACTATCTTCTTTGGTAACCACAAGTTTTTCTAGCTTAGATTTACCAGCCCTTGGTAAAGTGAGGACGATAGCCGAAAACAAAAAAGCAGATATTTTGTGGATTGGCACAGAGGACGGTTTAGTTAAGTACGATGGTGAATCTTTCAAAAAATTTGATCGAACTGACGGCCTTCCGTCAGAAATGATTTTAACACTTACCAAAAGTCGTGATGATGCATTATGGGTAGGTACAATAGATGGAGGGCTTTGCAAATTTAACGGAAAAACGTTTAAGACTATAAATAAAAAAGACGGATTAATTGCTAATGATATTTGGGCAACTTACGAAGACAAGAATGGCAATCTATGGATAAGTTATAACGAGTCTGGTTTAAGTCAATATGACGGAAAAAATGTAAAAAACTTTTTTGCTAAATCTGGTCTACCAAAGAGAGAAGTGAATTGCATAACGGAAGACACCAATGGAACTTTATGGGTGGGAACAAATGGTGGCGGATTGAGTTTTCTCGAAGGAGAAAAATTCATCACCTACACAGATGCACAAGGACTGCCCAGTAAAAAGATTCTTAGCATTGTATCAGATGATCAAGGCAGTTTATGGATTGGCACTGATCAGGGTATAAGCCGTTATGATGGAAAAACTTTCCTTAATTTTTCTTTAGGTAAAAAGTGGGGTGCCAACGTTATTCACGAGCTGGTATTCACTGCAAATGGTGAATTGGTACTGGGCACCAACTCAGGACTTTTTGTTCTTTTCAACTTCATATCAAACACGAATAGCTTGCATACTTTACCGGCCTCCAATCAATTATTAAACAAGGAACTGAATGGATACAATCCCAGATTTCAAGAATTCAGTTTTACCTCCGGCTATCAAATTGGTGCTATTTCTGGGGTGGGGGCGAATGCGTTAATGGTAGATCAAAGTGAGTCAATCTGGGCTGCAACTCACAATTCGGGCTTGGTACGCTTCGATCTTAACTCAGTGAGGAGCACCAACACCCAACCCAAAGTGGACCTAGAACGCGTAACACCCTCCGCGGAAAATTTGAGTTGGTATTCCCTATTGCCAGATGTTGCTACGGATTCAATTACCCGTTCTTTTCAGGAAAAGATTTGTTATGGAAGATCGCTAACAAGTTTAGAACGACAAGCGCTTCAAAAAAAGATGCTGGGCGTTAGATTTGACCAGATTTCTCCCTTTAATTCCCTTCCCATTGGTTTAACACTTCCGTACGCTCATAATCAACTTTTTTTCGAATTCAAAGTATCTGGTATCTCCGCTAATCAAGGAGTAAGCTATCAATATATTTTGGAAGGTGAAGACAAGGAATGGAGTGCATGGGGTAACAATACCACTGCAACATATAACAATCTTTATGAGGGCAGATATACCTTTAAGGTAAGAGCTATGAATCCAATAGCTAATAGTGTTGGTAAGGAAAGCATTAGTTTCTCATTCTTCGTTACGCCCCCCTGGTATAGAACTTGGTGGGCTTATGCCGGTTACGTTTTTGCTATCTTTATCAGCATAGTTCTTGGCGTCCAATTAAACATCAGAAGACTCAAGGCGAAAAATCTTGAGCTCGAAGCAGCCGTTCAAGACAGGACGGAGGAAATTGCTACGCAAAACGAAGAGTTGATTGTGCAGCAAGAAGAGATAGTGGCTCAAAGAGACACTATTGAAAATCATAACCGTGTTCTTGAATTGACGGTGACTGAGCGGACAGTTGAATTAGCCAGAAGTCATGATGAGCTGAAAAAGCAATTTCACAAGCTTCGACAGTTCAGTTTTATAGTAGCGCACAACCTACGATCACCCGTTGCGCGAATAATGGGTTTAGCAAATATTTTCAACAGGAATGATTTAACAGATCCAATCAATTTAACGGTTCTGGATCGAACTGTGGAGGCTACCATGGGGCTTGATGAGACTTTAAGCGACTTAAATAGAATACTTTACGTCCAAAACGACACACACGCAGAAAAAGTGGTAGTTGATTTCAATGAATTGTTGGACAAGATAAAAAATAGGTTTGCAAACGAGATAGAAGCCGCTGGAATTATCATAAAAGTTGAAACCAATGTCATAACCTTTACTACCATACTGCCCTTCTTCGAAAGTATCTTAACTAACTTATTGGAGAATGCCATTAAATATCGAGCCCCAACGCCAACACCACAGATAACAATTGAGTTTCTTGAACTCCAGAGCGATTATAGGTTAATTGTATCTGACAATGGTCTCGGATTTGATTCGGAAAAACAAGTCGATAAATTGTTTGAACCGTTTCAAAGATTTAACACCACAAATAGCGGAAAAGGAATTGGGCTTTATCTAGTAAAATGCCATGTAGAGGCGTTAGAAGGAACTATTTATCTCACCAGTAAGTCAGGCGTAGGGACAAAGGTTGAAATCAAGTTTCCGCAAACTGATGCCAAAAATAGCTAAAAGAAGTAAAGCCAGAATTAGTACCTTTTTGATGAACCGGGTAATCGGCTGTAGCAAAAGATTATTGCTGAGATTACCATTAAAAAGCAAATTCATTACAGAAAATAATGAGACACGGCCTAACCACATTAAGCGAAAAGTAAAAGATAAAAGAGAGCTGAATGATAATCGGTTAAGCTTTGAGTATCTGAATGAAGCCTTGCGAGCCCGATCATTTTCTGAAATTGATAGCGCTGAAATCTATAGCCTTGCAGGCATTAATCAAATCAAATTTGGCATTTGTGGTTCTTGGTGGTGATATTAACGGTGAGTTAAAAACAGATCACCAAAAATATTAGTATACCTACCTTTCCAGTTCAATTTATTTTTTGACTCTGGGAAAACACGAGTTTATGGTAATTTTGCTCAATCTGGTTCATGTTATTTTTGGCTCTGGACATTTTTTTACTGAAAACCTACCTACTTGAATTTAGGCAAAATCATGGTTTTGCTATATGTAACAAAAACGTTGCCGCTCACTTCTTCAGGTTTTTGATTGATCTAAGTTAAGAAATCATCTTTTCACCCAATCTTGGAATACAAGTGACGTGTTTATTCCGTTAACGAGGTAGTTTTACGATCGAAACAAATTTTCAGATTTTTTATGAGAGCATGGGGTTTGATTCTTATTGTTGCTTTTCCAATTGTAGCCAACGCACAAACGTTTCAGCTCAAGGGATTTGTTGGTGACACCACCGGGGCAGCCCTGTCTTCGGCTCACATACAAGTTTGGATACCCAAAAAGAAATCGGTAGCGTCTGGGCTAGAAGGCGATTTTGCTCTCTCCGTGCCTTCAGGTGAAACTCGGATTGAAATCTCCTATACTGGTTTTAAAAAACTATCACGTACTATTTATGTCAAATCAGATACCACCATTTTTTTTCAGCTTGAAAATAAGGAGGAAGAGTTAAGTGAAGTCATAATCACAGCCGACCGCACATTCCAATCGGATCAATTTGAAACCACCCGAATGAGCACCAATACACTGAGTGGAAAAGAAATCAGCAGCATCCCAGTGTTAGGTGGGGAGGCCGATTTAATAAAAACGTTGCAACTAATGCCGGGCGTTACTAAAGGAGCAGATGGAACAACCGATTTGTTTGTTCGTGGTGGAGCTGCCGATCAAAATTTAGTTTTGCTCGATGGCGCTCCGGTTTACAATACAGGCCACTTGTTTGGCTTTCTTTCCGTTTTCAATCCAGATATTTTAGATAAAGTAGAATCGATCAGTGGCGCATTTCCTTCAGAGTATGGAGGTAGGTTGTCTTCGATCTTAGATGTAAGTTCGAAAAACAGCTCCCCAACCCAAACAAAAGTTAAGGGAAACATAGGGTTGCTCGCCACCCGATTGATGATCGAACAACCGCTTGTAAAAGATAAACTGTCCGTTTGGGCGGCCGGAAGAAGGACGTATGTCGATCAAGTGGTCAGAGCAGCGGGCCAAGAGTTACCTTACTATTTCTACGATTTCAATGCCAAAATTATGTATCGCCCACGGGCGAACAGTCGCCTGGAGATTACTTTTTATGAGGGCAACGATGTACTGAGTTTTGCCAATCTCTCGCGCGCATCTTTACGCAATCGAAATATTTCCAACGAGTTTGTGTTAGGCAATTCCTCCCAAACACTTCGCTGGGATCGCTTCTACAAAAATTTTAGTTCGTCTTTTTCTATTTATAGAACCGCGTTTAGGTATTCGATCCAAAATACTTATTTAGAAAACAAATTGTCGGTCAAGTCAAGTATTGAAGACGTTGGAGGTAAGTGGGTTTTGTCTTCTGATTCGGTAAAAAAGAATATCTCATTTAAAACAGGTATCGAACTCATCCAACATCAAGTGGCGCCTAACCGCATCAACACTAGCGGGGAGATTTCAGAATTACTAAAGACAAGTGCTACTATCCCTCAAACTTCTTATGAAACAAGCGCCTTTCTTCAAGCTGACGGACTACTACTTCCTAAACTGCGCTATAGCACTGGTTTAAGAATTTCTTCTGCCTATGTCGACCAAACTTTTTACTACAACCCTGAGCCAAGAATTGCTTTTCGATATACGTTGGATTCCGCCACGGCCATCAAGTTTAGCTACTCTCGCATGTCTCAATATTTGCATCGGGTGTCAAGCGCTGCGGTGGCGTTTCCAACAGATATTTGGTATCCCGTTACCCGAAATGTAAAACCGCAAACAGCCGATCAAATTGCGTTGGGAATCCAACGGACATTGCCACGTCAAAACTTATATGTTAGTGTGGAAGGTTACTATAAATGGATGAATCAACTCATCGGCTATCGCGAAGGCGCGAGTCTTTTGCTAAATGTAAATTTTGAAAGTCAACTGGTGCAAGGGCAAGGGCGGGGATATGGATTGGAGTTTCTCTTAAAAAAAGAAGCCGGAAAACTAACCGGGTGGATCAGCTATACATGGTCGAAAGCCGAACGACAATACGATGCGGTCAATAACGGTCAGTGGTTTTTGGCTCGGTATGATAGGAGGCACAATGCAGCCTTAGTAATGAACTATCAGCTTTCCAGAAAGTGGTCGGTCTCTACTGTGTTCGAGTTTATTTCAGGTTCACAATTCACTCCGATTATTGGTCAGTATGCAGTGCCATCACCTACTTTGGTCGGTGTTGATTTGATTCCGGTTTATGCACCGATCAACTCTGTGAAGCTAGCAGACACACATCGGTTAGATCTTGGCATAAAATTTCGACCCAAGCCAGATAAAAAGTTTCAGGGCGAATGGTTTGCCGGAGTGTACAACGTCTACAATCGAGCCGCACCGATCGGTGTTTTTATTATGGCAAATGGTGATGGCTCATTTCGCTATCAACAGCCCGGGCTTTTTGGACTATTACCTTTTTTGAGTTATGGATTTAAATTTTAAACCGATGGAAAAGTTATTTCGTCTTTTTGTTTTCACCTTGACTGCTGGATTGGCCAGTAGCTGTATCCCTGATCCGTTAGCTGTTGATGATATTGCTCAGTTAAAACCAAAGATCGTTGTCTCTACTCAAATTGTACCTGGTGGCGCATTGGTCGTGTTAATTACTCGTAGCGTGGGAGCATTGGATGCTGGGCGAGGAAGCGACCCGCAAGCATTGCTTTCGCAAATTACCTTAGACAGTGCCAAGGTTTGGCTGTCGCGCGATGGCCGGGTTGATTCTTTACCCGATTTGGGAAACGGACTTTACGGTAACATCAGTTTGGATCTTCAGGCCAACAGAGATTATACGCTGAACGTTAAAACAAAAGAACTGGGCGAAGTTTCAGCCGTAGCGCAACTGAAACCACAAGTGCCTTTTCAAAGCGTTCAAGCAAATTTGTACACTTCAGCTTACGATTCGGCAGCGTTAATAGATTACAGTCTGCAAGACCCAACGGGGCCTAATTGGTACATGATCAACGTGCAAAAGTATTCGCAAGAAAATGAGATCACTTCATATCTGAATCCAAGATTGTACACACGACTCGTTCGAGACAGTATCAACGATGGGAAAATTATCAAAGAAGAATTCAGGGTGTTGTTCAGAAGATTTTCTGCAGGCGATACGGTCGCGGTATTCCTGTCGAACATCAGCGAAGAATATTACGGTTTTTTGAAGATGCGCAACGACAGACGCTACAATTTCAGTGCGTTTGCCTCTGAGCCCTTGAATTTCAATAGCAATGTGAAGGGTGGCCTCGGTTATTTTAATCTGCATTTGCCCGATGCCCGAATTTTTGTCCTCGAATAGTTTTTGTGCGAACGCAATTTCTGTGCTCGTAACAGGATTAACAGAAGTTGGCTTTTGTTTGCCCACGACTTTGACTGTCGCGCTTTTTAACCAGCTTTGTAAAAAAATGCCTGGCACATGAGTAGAAACTATTTGGTTATCGCAGTATGGGCGCTGTTTATCACTGGCTGCCAATCTAAGAAAACATTGAATGAGTCACCCAAAGATTCGGTTCGGACAACGCTGGCAGTTGACGATGAATCAGTAATTATTGAAGAGCAATATGCTGCCGATGATAAAAAAGGCAGCGTCAAAGCCAAAGCGATGGCCACACTTGGAAAAAACGAAATCAAAATTGCTTACTACTCTCCAGCTGTTCGCGGACGGATAATTTGGGGCGGCCTAGTTCCGTTGGATAAGGTTTGGGTCACTGGCGCACACTCGGCCACCAGTATTGAATTTAGTCAGGACATCATCATAGAAGATAACACCATACCTGCTGGTAAGTATGCCTTTTTCACTATTCCCAGCAACGTAGAATGGACAATCATTATCAATAAAAACTGGCGGCAACACCTTACCGATCGCTACGATGAAAAGGAAGATGTGTTGCGTGTGAAAGTTGTACCAGAGGTGGAAGTTAAAAGTCAAGAACGACTTCGCTATGTGATTGAAAAAAATTCGGAAAAAGATGGTGAGATCGTTTTGTTTTGGGAAAAGCTAGAGGTTTCGTTGCCGTTTAAAGTCAATTAGATAAAGAATAATCGCTAAGGGACCTAACCCACAACAAATCGATACCCAATTCCCTTAATGGTTATGATCTCGATGGTTGAATCTTCTCTCAAAAACTCACGAAGTTTCGTAATATAGACATCTAGGTTTCTCGAATTGAAGAAAGAATCATCGCCCCATACCCGCATCAAAATAATTTTGCGATCAATGTTGCTGTTCTGATTTTCAGCTAGAATCTGAAGCAACATGGCTTCACGATGGGAGAGCTTGCGCATGTTTCCATCCTTGCGAAGCTCATAGCGTTGAGGCGCAAACTTAAACTTGCCAATCATAATCTCCTCTTTTGGTGAGTTCGATTGTTTTTGTGTGAGTTGGAGCAGATTGTTAATGCGAACAATTAGCTCTTCCATACTAAATGGCTTTCGCAAATAATCATTTCCACCCACCTCAAAGCCTTTGATCAAATCATCTGTCAGCGTTTTGGCCGTCACAAATATGATAGGAATTGTTGCATTGAGTTGTCTGATTTCCTTGGCGAGTGTGTACCCATCTTTGTGAGGCAACATAACATCCAACACAGCAATGTCCGGTTTTGAATTGGCAAATACAGCCATCACTTCTTTACCATCCGTCACCATGTTGACTTCAAACTGACGAGTCTCCAAACTCTCTTTTACGATCTTACCCAGAAAAGGCTCGTCTTCAACATAGAGTATTTTGGTTTTTGCCATGTGTGGTCGGTAAATTCAGAAAGTCGGAAAGCTTTCGGACTTTCCGACTTTCTGACTACTTTTTAAACTTAATAATAAATGTGCTTCCCTTTCCAATTTCGCTCTCCAGTGCTATTGCTGCTTTATGTGCTTTCACTACACTGTCCACGTAGCTTAATCCTAGCCCATAACCTTTGTTAGTGTGGACGTCTCCGGCAGGAACCCGAAAGAACTTCTCAAACACTCGCTTCTTGTATTCTGAAGGAATCCCAATCCCATTGTCTTCCACCACAAGTTTCATTTCTCTTCCGGTCTCGACAAGGCCTATTTTTATAATGGGATTTTCACTACTGTATTTAAGTGCATTGTCCAATAGATTGAAAACAACATTTGTCAAATGAACCAAACTTCCTTGCAACTCAAAGTCACTCCCTGTTTTTTCAAATTTGATACTTCCTTTTTTCCTTTCAAGAACCAGTTTCAGGGATGCTATAACTTGTTCAATTACCTGATCTAGTTGGACAGGCTCGGGCTGATAATCCAAACCTCTGCTCTCAAAGAGAGATGTTTTTAGAATTTTATCCGTGAGTAAAGAAAGTCTGTTAAGTTCGTTTTGCGCAATTTCCAAATACTCCTTTGTCAGTTCGCGATTCTCGATACCGTTAAAGTCTCTTAAAGCTTCAATGGCAACCCCAACGGTGGTGATGGGGGTTTTCAGTTCGTGCGTCATATTACTGATGAAATCATTTTTCAACTCCCCTAACCGTTGCTGTGACCGAATGCTGCGGTACATGATCCAAAAAGCACCCAACGTAAGGACGGTTAGGAAAATCGCAAATAAAATTTGAGGTGCAATTCCTTTTAAAAGATAACTACGCCCATTTGAAATTTGCACGTTGTACAAATTAATCGGATTGAAGCGAACCCACCTAGACGTTATTGTATCGGTGAACACACTTCTGGTTTCCTCATCCAATTCCGCTCTCTCAAATAAGGCCTTGAATCGAGCTCTGGGGTTTCCAAACGAATGCTCCATTTCCGGAATGGAACGTTTTCCGATTTCGAAACGAAACGATAAGTTTTGCTTTTGAAGTGCCTTCTGAAAAGCAACCCGAATGACATCCCTCGACAACGAATCCGGACCCACGCGAAGAATGAAATTACCTGTCTCAATCTTTGCCCTCTGTATTTGAGCGCCAATGGGTCTCAAAAAGCGTTGCAGCGAATCCTTTTTGTCGGTAGAGGATATGAAAATCTGAATTTGTGAAGTGTTTCGCTTACGATCACCTTTTGAAGTTCCTTTCCATACAAAGCTCGTATCCTTCTCCGTTTTAAAAATTAAGCCACTAGCTCCGGAAGCCGTATCTGATGGTATGCGTTCAAAGTTTTTTATAAAAAGAGAATCCCTCAATGAGCCTAGGGTAGATTCAAAGAGATTGTTGGTGTCTTTTCGCAAATCCATGTAGGCCTTTTCATACGAAGACGTCAACCAAAAAAACTGCAATACCAGTAAAAGCAAAATGCTGGTAGCCATTAGCAAAATGATTAACGGATTCTTTGATTTCATCTTTACAAAACTACACCCTTTAAAACATTCGCTAAAGGCCATTAACCTTAATTAACATTGATTTCAGAACTTTTAACCTAAGCCTGCCATCTTTAGCCGTACGTTTACAGCGTAAACCAAAAATGAAAAACTTTACCCTTATGAAAAAACTACTCCTTGTGCTTGGCATACTGGTTTCACTTGCGGCCATCAACATCGTATTTGCACAGTCATCTACTGGTGTCATTGAATACGAAGTAAAAGTAAACTTACATAAAACACTTCCTCCTGACCGCGAAGGCATGAAGGCAATGATTCCGGAATTCAGAACCAGCAAACAACAGTTGTTCTTTAATGAAAACGAATCTCTCTTTAAGCCTATCATTGAAGACGAAGAGGAAGAAGAACAAGGTGGTGGCGTAGTTATGCGCTTTCGTCAGCCTAATGTAGAAATCTATCTCAATCAAGTCGCCAACAAAAGAGTATTTAAAGAAGAGTTTTTTGGTAAGACCTACCTGATTGAAGACTCTGCGAAAGTGGCTGCCTGGAAATTTGGTACTGAGACAAAAACCATTGCCGGCTACGAATGTCAACAGGCGTATTACACAGATGATAGTAATCCAAAAAGAAATCAGGAGATAACCGCGTGGTACGCGCCAAAACTTCGCCCCTTTCTTGGTCCAGAACGATTCAATACGCTACCGGGAGGTGTGCTGGCTGTCGACATTAATAATGGAGAACGCGTGCTAGTTGCGAAAAAGGTTGAATTCAAAGACCTAAAAAAGAATGATTTAAAAGAACCAAAGGGGGGAGAAAAAATCAGCCGTTCAGACTTTATCAAAATGCGCGATGAACAAATGAAGAAGATGGGCGCAAACGGAGGAATGATTATTAGGAATTAAGATGAAAGCTAAAAGTAAAAAGCTGAAAGTCTGAAGCTGAAGGATATCAGGTAGAATTCCGAACACAAGACTTAGAATTTTTTAATGCCTATTTGAAAATGAAAAGAATTTATATCCTCATTGTTTTATTGTCCATCGTTCAAATCAGCGTTGCACAGAAATTCTCGATCAAAGGACAAGTAACAGACTCGACTAAAAGTGCGCTTCCCAGTTCAACCGTTATGTTGTTGAGCCAAAAGGATTCTACCCTTGTCAATTTTGGAGTGAGCGACAAAAGTGGTTTGTTCGAAATTAAGAATGTTAGCGTTGGAGACTACTTTTTAAAAGTCACATTCGTAGGATATGCAACCTATCAAAAACGAATTTCGGCTGTTGGTGCCGGTGGAGATATTAATGTTGGATCGATTAAAATGATTCCGCAAGACAGGGAGCTTGAGGAATTAGTTATCAAAGGTGAAAAGGCACCCGTTACTGTAAAAAGAGACACTATCGAGTTCAACGCAGGTTCGTTCAAAGTAAAAGCAAATGCCAACGTAGAAGACTTATTGAAAAAACTTCCAGGCGTAGAGGTAGAAACGGACGGAACAGTTCGGGCGCAAGGTGAGCAAGTGCAACGAGTAATGGTGGACGGCCGTGAATTCTTTGGTCGCGATCCTAAACTCGCTACTCGAAATCTACCGGCCGATGCCGTTGAAAAAGTGCAGGTATTTGACAAAAAATCGGATCAATCAATTTTTACAGGGATCGATGACGGACAGAAGGAAAAGACGATAAACCTGGAGCTAAAGGAAGAAAAGCGCAACGGTGCGTTTGGTAACATGATGGCCGGAGCAGGAACCGATGACCGCTTTCAGGCAAAAGCCAACATCAACCGATTTGGCAAAGGGAAACAACTCTCTTTTTTAGGAATGGGAAATAACGTTAACGAACAGGGATTTTCATTTTCTGATTTCTTGAACTTCACAGGTGGTTCGCAACAAATGATGGGCGGTGGTGGCGGTGGACGGGTAAACATTCAATTGGATGGTGACAATACGAACGGAGTGCCTCTCAACTTTGGCGGACGGCAAAATGGGATAATGACCAACTACGCGGGCGGCATCAACTTTAATCGCGACCTAACTAAAAAAGCACAATTGACCTCCAGTTACTTTTATAATCGCATAGATCAGGACATTCGACAAGGTACAGATCGGATTAACTTTCTACCTAATCAACCTTCCTACAATTTTAATGAAAACAGCATTCAGTCAAATCTGAATGACAATCATCGGGTAAACTTAACGCTTGACCAAAAAATCGATTCCGCCAACTCAATCAAATTCATCAATAACATTACCTATTCAGAGTCCAGCCAACGATCAACCACTAAGAGCGAAACACGTTCCAATGATAACACGTTACAAAATAAAAGCAACCGATTCAACACAAACGACCAGGCTTCATTCAATTTAAATTCAAGTGCACTATTTCGGCATCGCTTTGCTAAAAAAGGACGCACGCTCTCTACGAATTTAACGCTTGGTATTTCGGAAACGGATGGCAAGGGCAATTTGAACTCCACTAACCAGTTTTATGGCAACAATCCGCGGGTTGAAGAACTTTCTCAACGGAACACACAAACCAATAATACGCAGTCTTATGGTGGCACGCTGACGTATACTGAGCCATTGGGTGGAAGAAAATACCTGGAAGCCAACTACTCCTACCGAACCAATCAAAATCAAGTCGAACGAATTGTTTACAATGAAAAGGGCGGAGCCAGCACCATCGATCCCTTTCTTAGTAACATCTACAATAGCAATTACATTTATAGCAGGCCGGGAGTTAATTTCAGAATGAATCGGCAGAAATACAATTTTGCGGTTGGTGTGGGCTACCAAAATACCCAACTGAAAGGTGATCTAATCACACAAAACGCAAAGATTGATCGCAGTTTTGAAAACTTTCTCCCCGTTGGACGATTCAACTATGACTTCAGCAACTTCAAACACCTCCGCTTTGATTATGAAACTTCAATGCAAGAGCCAAGCATTCAACAATTACAACCAGCCGTTATCAATACAGATCCGCTGAATATTTCTGTTGGTAACCCAGAATTGAGACCTGGCTACGCACACAATCTCTCCGCCAACTTTACTACGTTCAACCCAAGTAAGTTTATCAATTTCTTTGCGTTTGTGACTGCGGCCTATACCACCAACGCCATTGCCAACTCCCAGTCCGTTGATCCCACCAACTTCGTGCGTACGTCCAAGCCCGTCAATGTACGTGATAACCTTCGACTAAATGGCAACCTTAATCTTGGCATTCCTATAAAAAAACTCAACAGCCGATTTAATCTCGAACCAACATTTTCAATCACAAACGGGATAAACTTATTAAACGATCTTGAGAATCGAACCAAGCAACAAACGATAGGTGGCACAGCGCGTTACAACTACACCTTCAAAGAGATTCTAATTGTTGACTTAAGTGCCAACCTGAGCCGACAACAAACCGAGTATGACTTTAATCAACAACAAAACCAGGCTTTTATCAACCGAACCTATACCGCTGAAGCAAATCTTACATTCTTAAAAAACTATCAGTTAAATACTTCTTACAACTACTATTCTTACAATAGCGAGACAACCAACTTCAGCCAAAACATTCCTGTATTAAATATTGGGTTATCCCGCTTCTTGCTGAAGAACAATGTGGGTGAGCTGAAAATCGGTGTAAACAATTTGCTCGATCAAAATTTAAGTGTGAACCAAACCGCCACTGCCAACTACCTGCAACAAACAACATCTAATAATCTCGGTAGGTATTTTATGGTGAGTTTCACGTATGCACTAAACAAGCAATTGAATCCGATGGGTGGCGGAAGAGGAGGTCGTAGGGGCGGAATGCAGATGATTATTAACAACTGAGACTAGTTCAAGATTCAAAGTTCAAGATTCAAGATTCAGAGTTCAAAGTCTAAAGTCTAAAGTTTAAAACTCTCTAGTAGGAACACTTTGAACTTTCAACTTTTTACTTCTGCTTTGCGCTTTCAACTTTATCTTTTCTCTCCCTATCTTTGACCATGCGTTTCATACTTGCCTTTATGGTCATTTCTTCTTTTGCTGTAGCTCAACCTTTGCCTTCTTTCGATGTGCAGGGGCATAGAGGTGCACGCGGACTTCAGCCAGAAAACACCATTCCTGCATTTACTACCGCCCTAGGCTTTGGTGTCACAACGGTAGAATTAGATTTAGCCATTACGAAAGATGGGCAAATAGTCGTTTCACACGAGCCTTGGATGGCTGCCGAATTTTGTCTAAAGCCAGATGGAAGTGCCTTTCCGCCAAAAGAAGAGCTCGGTTACAACATTTTTGAAATGACTTATGCCGAAGTGAAGCAATGGGATTGCGGATCTAAGCCGCATCCACGGTTTCCTGAACAAGAAAAATTAGTTGCCTATAAACCACTTCTCAGCGATGTAATTGTGGCGATAGAAAACCACATCAAAAGCTATACAAAGTATGAAGTCGATTATAACATTGAGATCAAAAGTGAACCGGAGGGTGATAACAAATTCCACCCGATACCCAGTGTTTTTTCAGATATGGTGTATCAACTAATCGATCAGTATTTGCCTTTAGACCGCGTGGTGATTCAGTCCTTCGACTTCCGAGTGCTAAAATACTGGCACGAAAAATATCCGGAGATTCGCTTGGCGGCATTGGTAGAAAATCAAAAATCAATCGATGTTAATTTAGCAGAATTGGGATTTATTCCATCTGTATACAGTCCTGATTTTAAATTACTAACCAACGAACGAGTGAAATACCTACACACAAAGAATTTCTCGCTGACACCCAAGCAAAAAGAAAATAAGCTAAAATCTAAGCTTCGGGTGATCCCATGGACGGTAAACGAGGAAAAGGATATGCTGGTGATGAAAGGGATGGGTGTAGATGGATTTATTACAGACTACCCCAACCGAGCAGCGAAATACAAAATGACGCTCAGCATTGATCCGGCAAAAAAATAATCTTAGTGTTTACCTGAATAGAAAATTTTTCCGACTCTTTTAATGTGGTCTAACAGCTCTATGTTTTTTATTTGATCATAAATAGAGAAGTCAAAAGTATACGGCAGGGACAGTTCATCTAATTCATTGCTGATTTTCGCAAGCTTTGAAAGATTTAGTTTTTCCCCAACAAGCGTCAAGTCGATGTCTGAGCCCCGCTTATAATTTCCTTTCGCACGTGAACCATATAAAATGGCTGATTGCACCTCTCGATGATGCGAAAGAACGTTGTGGATCTTTTGTGTTACGTCAGCGGTGAGACCAAAATTCATTTGGTTTTAAAAAGATTTGATTGATCGCCAGACCTAATAGTCTCTAAATTTTCTTGCAGATGAAGGAATAGATCAAAATATCTTTTCTTTATAAGATTTGAGATTTCTAAAGCAGTTGCTTCATTGTATGTATGGACTGTTAACTTTCTATTCTCGATCATTTCTAACCACGCTTCACCATTAACAATCAGTCCTCTTTTAAAGGCCAAGCGCACCGCATCTTTGCTTCCTTGAATTCCCACCTCTCCTTGATCTTCATAAAAATCCTTTATGGTGTTCCAAGCCAGCTCATAAGTGTATTCAAACGATTTTATCAATCCCTGTTCTTCGAACTCATTCAGTTCGTTTTTTAAAATGAACCTTCTCAATTGAAGCAGTGCTTTATTGTAGTTTGCAAATCGCTGTAGCCACCTGATATCGTTGTTTTCAGCCATACTGAAATTAAGCTCTCGCAAGATAAAAACAATAAGTTGGAAACTTCGTAAATTTTGAATTGAAAATCCCAATTCTGTACCCCAAATTCCGTATTCTTGCAACTTTATGAAAATCCCCTTTATGTCATCAACCAACAACGAAATTCGAATAACGAAATACGATGTCTATGCTATTGGAAATGCCATCGTTGATATTGTAACAGAAGTCGAGCACGACTTTTTTGAGAAAAACGAGGTGGAAAAAGGAGTTATGACGCTCGTGGACGAAAAGCGACAACAGCACTTAATGCAAGCGATTGACATGCAAAAAAGCCAACTTAAAGGTGGAGGCTCTGCCGGCAACACGGTTGCAGCTATCAATCAATTTGGTGGCAAAAGTTTTTATTCATGCATGGTCGCCAAAGATGAGTTAGGAAAATTCTTTTTAGAGGATCTAAAAAGCAATGGAGTAGAAACCAACTTGGTGTACGATCAATTACCCAACGATCATTCAGGAAGATGTTTGGTAATGACTAGCCCCGATGCAGAACGCACCATGAACACGTTCTTAGGTGTAAATTCTTTTTTTTCACCAGAACATTTAGATGAAGAAGCCATCAAAAATTCGAGCTACATCTATATGGAAGGTTACTTGGTTGCGAGTCCTAAAGGCTTGGAAGCCATGAAAGAAACCAAGCGATTGGCTGAGCACCACAAAGTGTCCACCGCTCTTACCTTCTCTGACCCAAGTATGGTGAAATATTTTTCGAAGCAAATGGAAGAAATTGTGGGTGCTAGTGTTGATCTACTTTTTTGCAACGAAGAAGAAGCAATGATTTTTACGGGCACGGATGATATTCTGCAGGCGCGCGAAAAATTAAAGGAAGTGGCCAAACGATTTGTGATGACCTTAGGCAAGAACGGAGCCCTCGTTTTTGATGGTGATACGTTCATTCAAATCGAACCCTACAAAGTCACTGCAGTTGACTCCAACGGAGCGGGCGACATGTTTGCTGGAGCATTTATGTACGCGATCACTCATGGCCACAGTTTTGCGGAAGCCGGCAAACTCGCCTCACTTTCATCATCGAAAGTAGTGGGTCAGTGGGGACCAAGGCTTACCAAAGATGAAGTTGAACAGGTTAAAAGCAGGTTAACGATATAGTCCTGCCAGATAGGCAGTTAAAGGCTATGAATGGATTTAGCATAGTTGATAAGATCCATTATGTTATTAACTGATGTTACGCACGAAGCTACTGAGAGTTTGTTGAAAATAGTAACTTGAGCCATGGACAAACACATCTTGGATATTCTGACCGATTACCAGATCAGTTCGTTTGGGAAGG